>Ga0163179_10001255_pt1 | contig 18020 bp, 9 predicted proteins | sample AtlANTMetagenome_FD_109643 | JGI IMG/M metagenome (GOLD analysis project Ga0163179, IMG submission 109643) | Marine eukaryotic phytoplankton communities from the Atlantic Ocean - Atlantic ANT 2 Metagenome | ecosystem: Environmental > Aquatic > Marine > Oceanic | place: North Atlantic Ocean... | reverse complement strand
AGGATCTGGATTTGATGTTCTTGATCCTCTGCAGCATCTTTCAGCTTTCCGAGGAGTCCTTTTTCTTTTTCTGGCGGTTTTCCTTCCATTTATCGACTTTTTTCTGTAGGAACTTTTGTATTTGTTTTTTAAGTTTATCAAATAAAGGTGTAGCTAGAGTGGTAGTTGCTACAGCTGCAACAGCTGCATAGGTAGCGGTGGCTACTACTTCTGCACTGGGTAAAGGTATGTCAATATCTACAACAGGTATCGTGTAATCACGTTTCTCAGTTTTAGTTTCCTTCTCTTCTTTCTCTTTAGGAGGCTCTTCTAGCGTCACTCCTTTAGGAGCTTTCAGACCACTAGGAGGGATAACAATAGGTGGGAATACTGGCATCTCTCCTTCTGGAACTTCAAAAGGTATTTCAAGTAAAGGTGGGCTTTCTACAAAATCTTTTGAACTAGGAAACTTCATGGATGGGAGTTTCACTAACCTTTAATTAGTAGTTTATCAGAAGCAATAGCAATACCAGCTACCACGCTTGGATCATCTGCTGTGGTAGATAATGTACCTGCCTCTTGTACATAATAGGTTTCGGCTGGAGTCAAACTAGATTGCGTCGTAGTATTACCAGTTACTGCTACTGTTCCTGATGCTGTATCTGAAATTGCAGCAGTAGAAAACCCTATAAAGTTCTTTGCTCTTAGGTTCGATGTGACAACTTGAACTTGTTTAATCCTAGTATTTATATCTGAATTGTCTGATTTATCTACACCAGTAAATATCTTTCCATCTCCACTACAAGAAACAACTATTCCATTTTCTTCTTTATGGCTAGCTATTGTAGCGTCTGAAGCATTAATCGAACATGTACCACCATTAGCATTACAAGTTACTTCCATATACGTTGTACTGCTGCCAGCGGCGAAAACAATAGCAGTTTTAGCAGAAGCTTTATCATGACCCATTTGTTGCATATTGTCAGCTTTATTAATCGTATATATTGCTGCACCTGACCCAGCGACTAATGCCGTTTTAGCTGAGTTCATTGTTAAAGTCGCATAATACATATGACTAGCACTGGAATAATTGTAAACAGTTAAAAAATGTTTATTCGTTGGGTCGTAAATCCAGTTGTAAACAGCTTGATTTTCTACGTTAGTGACACTTTGCGTGGGAGTTCCTACCGTAACTGATGTACCAGATCTTGTAAGGACTGTAGTTTTAAATGATGCAGGACTTTGAGTCCAACGGAGAGTGACAAATTTATCACTATCGCTGTCATAGGCAATCGCAGCATCCCCGCCACTATCACTTGCTATCGTTGTTCCATACGCTCCAGAAGTTGCTATAGCTCCAGTATTACTTACTGTCCCTCCTATTGCAGAGTACGCATTACCTACACGGTAAACAAATATGAAACCGCCTTTGTTATCACATTCGATAGCTACTGCGTCAGTGCTAATGTTTTGATCATATTCAGTACTACTTATTGAAATTGTTGATCCACTAACTGTAAGCCCTTTAATTACACGCCTACTTGTACGACAATAAGTAACAACAACAGCATTACTTGAAGAATCATAAGCAGCGTCTACCTGTCTAGGACTAGTTATTCCATCATGAGCATAGTCTCCTATCGCCGTAGCACTTCCGTTGTAGCTAATAGTTGTTCCGTTAACTTCACCAACTGCTCCCCAAAGCCTATCGTTATCATTATCTGCTCTCCAGAGAAGTACAAATTTTGTAGTTGAAATCCATACACATTTTCTACCATTTGGCGTGTAACCAGATCTATGCGGTATATCGTAATTAGAACCAGTAGATGCACTAATAGTAGTATTTTTTACTTCAGCAATTTTTCCAGCAGCAGTTATGACTACTGGTTTATTTGCTGCAATAGCTCCGTCAGCAGTAGCTGTTATCTCTGGAGCAGCCGATAAAGGAGAGCCATTGACATTAATCTGGCCCGTTACGTCGATCCCCGTACTGGTGGTTTCTAGCTTTTTACTGTCATTATGATGAAGTTCTGCAGAACCATCTTCAGTGAACACAAATCCAACTTCATTATTTATAGCGTTCTTTATAAGAACTCTAGAACTATGTAGAATAAGGTCGCCTGTTGTATTTTTTATATAAGATTTCGTTCCATCATGGTAGATCTCTAAATCATTCCCTGTCCCGAACCGAGATTTAACATTATCGTCAAAGTCAACACCTGTAGCACCACCTACTTGAGTATTGGTATCAGGTGGTACTTGCCAAGAACAAGTTCCATCTCCATCTACTCTAAGAAACTTAGTAGTTCCAGATTCTCCAGTAGATTTAACTTCTGTACCTTCTGAGGCTCCATCAGCCCACGTCAACCCACCAGTATTACCTGATTGTTTGCTAAGGAATTGTCCATTAGTTCCAGCGTTACTTATCTGTAGCCTTGCTTCATCAATCGCCTCATCAGCAATCTTAGCTTGGCTGGCAGCATCATCTTTGACGCCGCCTGTACTTATTTTTGTTAATGCCATAGTTATAAGTCAAACTCAGAGCCAAAAACAGAAACGGTGGTACTACTATTAGCTTCTATTTCCATACCTGCATACAAAATTACATTCTCTATATGTCTAGGAGTTGATCTATCTTCATTTCCTGTACCCCAGTTACCTACTGTTGCATAGTGTTGACCAAGATATTTATCATAAATCCTAAAACCATATTGTTCATTATCCCAAGCAATAGTGACTTTTGCATATTTCCCTTCTGGGACTGAATAAACTATTCTATCGCCCCATGCAGTAGCAGCTATACCTTTACTAGGTTTTTCAAAATAGCCGTTATTTTTTCCACGAGTTTCATGTGGAGGATTTGTTTGTAATGTCATAATTAAGTTACCAAAATACCTGTTGTTCTAATTGAAATATCACCAAAGGAGCCGTCTACACCTTCAGGGTCAGAAACCATTCGATATACTCCTGCATGATATCTAAATTGTCCACCAGAACTATCGTTATATCTCATGTCATTACCTCTAAAACGGTCAGGTATAAAACCTTGTCTACTAAGACAACAATCGAAATCAAAGACTACGAAATACGGTCCTCTATCATTATCAGGAACAGCAGTTCCATCTTTATAATGATCGCCAACACAAATTAAATAACGTGACATATTTGGAGAGTGGACAGCAGTTCCAGCAGGGTTGCCGAACTTGTTCCCTTGAACTCCTAGTTTACGAACTACATTGTGAGCATGATTATTTTCTATTGTTTGAAGATATTTTGCACTTGTAGTATTACCAGCAAGATACCACTGTTTAGTCCTCCCCCATTTTTGTCCATTAGCAAGGAAAGTTTTTTCAGGGTTAGTTCCTATAGATGCTACGTATATACGATTATGAGAGGAATTATGGGCATCTTCTCCGTATCTTCCTATAAATGTCCAAAAACATCCTTGACTGTCTTTCACTAAACCTATAGTAGCTCTATGTGTTGATTGAGTAGTGCCAGAACCATATGTAGTAAGGTCGTTCCATGCTGGGCTATAACAAGCTTTAGTTTTCCCTGTAGCACAACTAATTAATCTAAAAGCACCACCGCTAGTTTCGTCATTACTATTATTACCATTAATTAATATATAACCATCACAATAATAATAACCACATACATAATCATCTAACCATATATTAAATGAACCTGTATCCTTATCGTCTTGTCTTAATGGAATTGCTGTATATGTATTAGAAGTACCTAGTGTTTTTGTATCATATTTTCTCATTTCAGTACCACCAGAAGCAATAGTATAGAAATAACGCTCTCCATCATATGCTGATACCTTTGCATCACCAGAACTACCATAAGTAGTAACAGTTGTGGAATCAGTTTCAAAACGTCTAACAGTGAAATTACTAAACGCAGTCCCACTTATCTCACCACCTGCAGCTTGTCGGTGTACCCAGTAGAATCTACCGTCAGCACCAAACCATGAATCACTTACATTTTGTAAGTTTGTACTTGTAGTTGCTGAATTATAGAATCTTCTACCATAAGCATCGTCATTATTTGAGCCATGTGAATTGTTATGTGTCGGTCCCCAATCTAAATCATTCATTGTCCAACTATAGTCTGGGTATTTATGACCTTTTGGTCCCCACGTTCTAATATGACCAGTAGTATTATGCTGGTTACTATCACCACCTTCAAACCAACCTACTTGATGTATAGCTGTTATTGGAGGTTTTTCATCAGTAGTAGCTACTAATGACTGAGAGTTATCTAAGATTTCATTTCCATTTAAACCATCAGAAGTAGTCTGAGCTACAATTGGTCCTGTTAGAGAGCCTTGTCTGATTTGTATATTTCTACCTTTAGGATTATCTATTGAGATATGTTTGATTACAGCTTTTTGAGAACCGTTAGTAGATGCAATTGTTATACCGTCTTTTAAATCTGAATATGATTTACCTGTAAAAGACGAAAATTCTTTTAATGTGTCTGCCATTTTTTATAAAGATGTTAGTTTTAATAGTCCTGTGATGTTCATTCCTTCTATACCAGTTAAAGCAGAACCATCTCCAGCAAAAGAGGTAGCAGTTAATCTACCGTTAGATGAATTGAAAGTTAAATTTGTACCAGTTCTAGGGGCAAGGTTTCCTGTAGCAGTTGTACTAAACCAAACATTGCAATCAGTATCTGAAGATTCATCGGTAACTGTAACTACAGTAGGAGTAGGATAAAGAGGAGTTTGCCATGAGCAAGTACCGTCTAAATCAGCTTTTAAGAATTTCTCTCCAGACGAAATGCCTGTTGATTTAACGTCTACACCTTCAGATGCACCATCAGCCCACTCCATTCCATTGGATGTGTATTTAAGGTATTTACCTGTAGCTGGTGCGTTATGTACGTCTAACTTAATTTCAGCTATTGTATCATCTGCTATTTTAGCGTTAGTAACTGCGTTAGCTGCTATCTTAGCGTTAGTAACTGCGTTAGCTGCTATCTTAGCTGTAGTTACTCCTAAGTTCTGTATCTTACCTGTAGATACTGTATTATCACTTGGAGTACCAATACTTACTGACGATCCCTGAGTGACGATAAAGTAATCGCTACCAGAAGCAGGGGCGGCAGAAAAAATGATATCATTGCCATTAACTGCAAATCCCTCAGAGGGTTGACCTGTTCCACCATCAGGTTTTTGAATGACTCCATTGACACTAACTATTAATTGTTGAGCCATGGTTGGTGCATTAGACAGAGTAAATCTGTATGCACTACCATTGAATGTTGCACTACCACCACCAGTATTAGAAGAACTAGAAATTGTATTAATATAGAAGTTACCAACAGAAGCTACGTCGTCCCATGCTGATGTTGTACCGTTGTACACCTTCATCTTATTAGCTGCGGTGTCAAAGTACATGTCACCAGCATCATTGTTAGATCCCGGTGCTGAACTAGCTACACGGTATCTAGCGTTGAAGTCGTTGATATCATCACTTAACTGTTTAACGTCTGTCTCAGCAGCTAATAGTTTATGATAAGTATATGTATTACCTGAACCTGTTGATGTAACTAATAAACCAACTCCAGCAGCTAAAGTTTCTCCGTTAAGAGAACTAGGGAAGCTGTTAATTGTTACAGTAGCAGGTGTGCCGTCTGTTGTACGTCCAGTAGTAGATACTCCAGAACCATTAACTACGACGCCAGCTGCATCAGAGATACTAATAATAATTCCAGCTGCAGGTTGACTAGCAGTAGCAGGGAATGCTACTTCTGTTGCAATAGTACTAAAGCCACCAACTGTTCCTAACTGAGCAGCTACGTGAGCAGCTACGACCTTAGATGAAGGTATTTCTGTATCACTAGTTGTAGTAAGTGCTCCGTCTCCAGATGCTCTAAATGACTTATTATCAAGTATATTCAGCTCAGCTGTAGTCGCTGTAAGAGCTGTACTATCTGCTAATCTTGAAGCAGTACCAGATTGCATACCAGCAAGTGTGGTAAGTTCAGCATCAGCTATCTTAGCTGTTGTTATAGCGTTGTCTGGAATCTTAGCAGTTGTAACATTATCATCAGCAATTTTAGCAGTTGTTACATTGGAATTAGCTATCTTAGCTGTAGTAACATTTGCGTCTGTTATCTTAGCTGTAGTAACTGCATTGTCAGCTAATTTAGCAGTAGTTATATTAGCGTCAGTTACTTTAGCAGTAGTGACAGCATTATCAGCTAGCTTAGAAGTAGTGACATTAGAATCAGCTATCTTAGCTGTAGTAACATTAGCATCAGTAATCTTAGCAGTTGTAACAGCATTAGATGCTAGGTCTGCAGCTACAATAGTAGCATCTGCAATCTTAGCAGATGTTATCTGGCTATCTGCAATATGCTCAGTATCTATAGAAGCTGCAGCATAATGTTCAGAATCTATGCTATCATCAGCAATCTTAGCTCCAGTTATAGCGTCAGCTGCAATCTTAGCAGTTGTTACATTAGCATCTGCTATTTTAGCAGTTGTTACATTAGCATCAGTTATTTTGACAGTAGTGACTGCATCTGTAGCTAACTTAGCAGTAGTAATTTGTGCATCAGCTATGTGTGCAGTATCAATGCTACCATCAGTATAGTGCTCTGAATTTACAGCATTATCTGCTAACTTAGTTCCATTGATAGCATCGTTAGCTATCATTCCTGTAGCAACTGTTCCTGTATCTCCTGTAGTTAATACTGTACCTGTTACGTTAGGTAGAGTAATAGTTCTATCAGCAGTAGGATCAACTACTGTTAATGTTGTCTCATGTGCATTATCTGTTGCACCTTCAAATTTAATTACAACGTCCTCTCCCAACTGGAGGTCTCCTACCATGTTACCACCAAGATTACTTAAGTATCTGGCAGTAACTTCTTGGGTAGCGTATAAGTTCTGGGTGAAGTTATCGTTCAAATCCTCAGACTTAATAGCTGACCCTGCATAAAAGGTAGCTGCTAGGCTGTCTGAATCTGTCTCTCTAAATATTTTGATTTTGACTCCACTAGCGGGAGCAGTATTAAATTGTACCGTTGTAGCAGTTGGGGTGGCAAAAGCTGTTGTATCGGTTGCATCAAGAGATGCTTTGATCTCTGATTTCTTAAGATATGGAAATGTAAATGAATAAGTGGTGGTACTACCATCACCTATATAAGAGTTTTGTGTAACAGCCATAGTCGTTGTTATTTAGCCATTTGTAATAAGTTTCTTGTTTTTTGTAAATCTGATGCTTTTTGAACATCACCACCTTCTAATGCTTTATCTACTTTCTGTTGAGTTGTAATAGTATTTTGAATATCTTCTCTGCTTTCAAGTAATTTACGTTCAGCTATAAGTTGAGCTTCTTTGATTATGTTATCTATCTTTTTAAACAATGGTAGTTTTTGAGTTTTAAGTTTAACTAAACCATCACCTATTAAATCACCACCTTGTACTCTGTGAGCACGAAGTAATCCTATTTGTTTCTTGTATTCAGGATTATTCATTAAAGGTTGTAACTTCTTATAGAGTTGCATCTTACCTATTTCTTTATAGATAAATTCTCTTTCAGTTTCAGTATACTCATAAGCTCCAGATGAATCTTTTTTTAATCTACTTAAACCATCCCAACCAGTAGTAAGCAACCACTTTCTCCATGGTTCTTCTGTACCACTAATTTTAATAGGACTTAAGGAGTTAAGTATTCTAAGGAATGGGTTTTGTATATCATTAAGAGGTGTACCAGTCCATATATCTATTTGCTCTGGTAAGAAACTAGAAGCTATAGGTAGTTTATTAGCAACATATTTAGGTATACTAGCCTCAATATCTTTCTGTGTAGATGTAATAGCATTACTTACAACACCTAAACCACCTGATTGAGGTATCATAGCTCTTGCTGCGTTAGCAGTTAATCTAGTCCATCCAGTTAAATCACCGTTAGAGGCAGCTACAAGCGGCTCTATGCTGTGTAAAGGAGTCTCACCAAGGAATGTAGCAGCAATAGTCCACATGACCTTTGCTTGGATATCCTCCATGAATGGTTGATCTAAGTCTCTAGCATAATATGCCATATCTCCTAATATACTTAATATAGGATCTATTCCTACAATACCTTTATATGATACCCACTTACCACCAATATTGATAGTTTTCTCTTTAAAGCCTAAGTCATCCCTTTCTTTCTGTCTTCGAGATGCATTATAATGACCATTACCTCGGATGTTACCAGCCATAGCATAGTCCCATGAAGTCTTAGTTAATAAAGCACTAAATGCTAATCTACCAGTATACTCAGCTCTGAGATTTCTAAATAACTGTTTTGCATTAGGAGTGGTAGCCATGTCTATACCATGTTCTGCTAATGCTCTAGTTATATCATCATCAGTTCTAGCCCATATAGTCTTACTATACTTATTCATGCCGGGTATAGCAGCAAGAGGAGTCCAAGATATAGCATTCCTTACATAGTTACTACCAGTTCTAGGGAACATAAGCATGAACTTACTGACAGGATATGCAGTTGTAGCTTGGTTAATCCAATTAGATATACCATCATCTAGGTTTAGTGCTACTTCACCTTGTATAGCTTTCAATGCTTTATCGGTAATTATACCGTCTTTATCAAACATTGAATCATAATGAATCTTTTCAGCCTTTGCTATCTTCTTCCAGTCTGCAAAACCAAATTCAGTAAAGACATCATCATAGGCTCTCATTCTAGATAAATGATGAGCTAAATGAACTTGACTAAATACATCAGTAAAAACCATACCTGTCATACCATACCTTAGTTGTGGTAATTTAGACATGTCTCTTAAAGTTTTAGCCATATCATACTGCATCACTCTACCTACATTACCTTCACCTTCCCATACTGGCCTCATGTCTTCCATGATATCCCAAGCTGCATCGTCTTTAAATACAAAGTCTTTACGATATGCTTTAGTCATGAACTCAGGATCAGCATTAGCCTTCTTCATCATTGTATATGCATCAGACAATGCTCTTCTGTTTGTCTCAAAGACAGCACCATTATAGTAAAAGGTTCTTCTAAGACCTTCAAAGTCATCAGCAACACCCCATATACCATGACCTAATATACCAGTAATAGGTTTTAGGATAAGTTGTGAGGTATTACCTAGTCCAGCTCTGAATGCAGATATACCAGATAATACATTATTATATATCACACCCCAAGCAGATCTAGTAAATAGATTCAAGTTCTTAGGATCTGGACTCTTAAGCATACCCGTAGGTGTTACTTGTTCAGCAGACCATTTCATTAACTTAGCTAAACTATCTACATCTCCATCAGTATGAGCGAAAGCATCAACTAAAGGACGCATAGCTAAAGGATTCTCATCAGCTAATCTCTTTAATTCTTTAGTAAACTTAAGATTCTTAGCATGTATAGCATTTTCAGCTTGTTTAAATTCACCAGATAAAGTTTCTATAACTTCTTGTATAGGTTTGTCATCAGGTACAGCATCAAACCAGTTCTTGTTTCTCAAACTCCAACCAGATATATACTTATTCAAAGCATACTCATCCATCAAGAATAGCATCTTATCAATAATAAGATCCATAGCTCTAGGATCATCTACAAAAGGTTGTAGTTGTTGTATAGTTTCAGCGATAGTAGATGCTTCTCTTCCTAAAGTATCCATAACTCTAGCAGAAGATTCAGCTATCTTTCTACCTAAGAATCTATCAGATAGATCTCTCATAGCAAAAGCTGCTGCTCTAGCCTGTTCTTCGTTGATATACTCAACTTTAAATCTACCTAGAAGTAAGTTCTTAACATCTTTATTCTCTGCAAATAGTTTCTTCATATCATTTAGAGACATCTCAGGGTTTACAATATCTTTGTAAATAGCCCATGCAGTCTCATTCATCTGTTCAGATGAGAATCTAAATCCATCTATTAATGCATTGAATCTACCTGTATCTCTAGCCTGTTCAGCTACACCCATAATAGCATCTCTAGAAGTACTACCCACCATCAAACCTTTAGCTCTCATAGCTTCAGTTATAACTGGTGCAGGGTCTCCTTTTGATATACCAGATTTAATTGCAGCTGTATCAACTATATTACGAGCTACATTACCCGGAGGTACTGATTGCCTAGCATTACCAGCTTCGTTTAGTATAGGAGTTACATCAGGGTCAAACTCATTGAGATTAGGAGAGTTGTTTATCTTATTTATAGCAGCTATATTTGTTTCATTAGTAGCACTATTATCTAATGCATCTAATGCTGCATCAAGATCATCTATTTTATCCAATTCTGACATCAATCGCATTCTTTCGTCGATCAGTCTAGCTTGAACTTTACTAGATATATTATCGCTACCTAAAGCTAGTTGAGTATCAATGTCTTGGATTTTAAGTAGTTTATCAATGTCAGCTTCTTTAACGACAGCAGCTGATTTATACTGGAAAGCAGCTTCATCAAGAGGCTCCATCCATTCCATTGTACCTTTACCACCTTTGATTTTTATATAAGCTCCTAAGACAGTTCCTACAATACTGAGTCCGGCAGTATCAAACATATTCTTATATTTCCGAACTCTAGGACTATCACTATCTAAAGTTTTAGCCCAATTAGGAATAGGTATTGCACCCTTCTCTCCAAATACACCGGGGAAGAAATCAGCTAGTGCTCTTAACGAGTTATTATCTTCACCCATATCATTAAGACCAATGACTGCGGCTTCTTGAACGCTAAAGGCACCCATACCTATCAGCCTTTTCTGCCATTTAGCCATCTCTGTAGGTAGCTTTGTTTTCAACTGACCTGCTACAAAACCACCACTAAGGATAGAAGGTACTACGATAGACAACATGCTTCGCATATTATTTATCCCTTCATACTTAGATTTAGTTACTTTATCATAGTAGTTATCTACAACACCTAATCCTGGGAATGTGCCTACAGCATCCATTACCCAGTCAGAAGTAGCTCCAGCACTTAAATCAAACATATTCCGAATGGTATTTTGAAAACCATAAGGACCAATTAGATGTGTATTCTGTTCTGCTTGACCTGATTTTAGATCCTGATAATCTTCAGGTGACATACCATAGTATTTCAGATACCATTCGTATTTAGCTTTTTCTCTTTGGTCAGTTGTTTGCCAATCTTTAGACCAAATTGAACCTGTTGTTAGTAGAGACAGTCGAGGGTTATCAGCTCTACCAATACTCTTCCAGTTTTCATATTCAGCCCACATTTGATCACTGTTATCTTTAACAGAAAGATCAACTTCACTAGTCGTACCTTTACCTCCTTGACCCTCGAATTTACCCTGTGGTATTTCAGGAGGTGTTTCTTTTTGTACACTAGTATCACCACTGAATGTAGTATCAGCTTGATCTGTAGCACTAAGTTCTTTTAGTTGAGCTACCTGATCACTAATATCTTCCTTTTCAGTGGTATAATCATTATTTATTGTTGCCATATGTTAAAGCCTATTTAATCTTACTGGACTTGTACTCTTCGGTGATTTTTCTCTCCAAGGTCTGAGATACCAAGGGGCACGAGTATTCTTATCTAATGTAACATTATGGGTATATTCTCGACTCATGATTTCATTCATCCTAGATGAATCTACTTTTATCCCATTAATTGTTCCACTTGCATTATACTCTTCTAGCCATTCTTCTTTTCTGTTTATATAGTTATAGTTTTCAGTTTTCTCTTTCTGTACTGTTTCTTTATTAATCCTTTCTATACACATTTGAGCGTCTCCAAGATCTGTAAGTTCAGCACATGCAGCTATTGCTTGTTTATTCTCAAGACTCATAGAATTGTAACGATGTATATCAGCCTTTATTTTTGTAGCTACAAATAAGTCTTTATCTTCTCCATTGGGAGGTAGTTGAAAAGTTGCACCTGAAGCTTTCAGTAATCTATTGAAAATCTGAGTTCTTGTTTGAAAGTCTTTTCCTAGTTTGGGTTGTCTAAACCATAGTTCATTTACAAGATCAGGAGTATTAAAAGTCTCACCTTTAAGAGTTGATTTCTCCCATGAGTCTATATCATCCTGTTTAAAAACAGTCCCTACTGTACCATTCTCAACTTCTTTTAGAAAAGATTCAGTAGTTATTCTAGAATCATTAAGCTTTTCATCAATCTTGTTTTGTGATACTACATTTTTCTCATCTTTCCAAGTATTGTAAGCTGTCCATACAGTAGAAACACCACCATTATCAGAATCTCTACTGTAGATACCTACTCCATCTTTTATTCTTTTTGATACTGTATTTAAAATCCATTCTTTTTTCTTAGTATCATTTTCAAATGTTTTATCACCATCAACAATATTTATATGGTAGTATACGTCTTGTATGGCATCATCCAGTAACCGTAGAAAATCTCCATCTTTAATATTTTGAAGATCGTTTAACTTTTGATAGGTGTTTAATTCACCTAATACAAAGTCTCTTATACCTTTTTTATCTAGCCCAACTCTATCAGCAAACTCTAAACCATTCAACATTTCTTGATATATAGCTTTTGTTTTAGGAGGGAAATAGTTTATAACTTTTCTAAATTCTGCAGTCTTACCATCTTTAGCTAGATCTTCTACAGCGTTAGCATTAAGTAAAGCACCATCTTTATTGACACCTATCTGACTAAACAGTGATAGTTCATTTAGTTTCTCTAGTGTTTTCCCGTTCCCATACTTATCACCAGAACCATATTCATTCTTCAGTTCTTCAATCTGGTCTTTGTTACTTGGATCAATAGACCCATCTGCAAGACCATTTTCAATGAATTTTATACCGCTTGTATCAGCACTAGCTTTGAGTATATTACCTCTTGACTTTTTATCTTGGTATTTTGCTTCCAGTATTAATAGGACATCTGATTCTAAATCACCCTTTTCATGTCTAGTCCACCAAGTTTCTCTAGTATCTTTTAATGTACCATTTTTATATCCTTCTGGATTTTTAACAATTAAATCACCTATAGTTTTTTGGTCAGTATGAGCTATGTTTAAAAACTTTTCTGCTTCATAACCGTTTGTTATAATACCACGATCTGCGAGTAGTTCAATAGCAGCTAGATATCTTTGTTTAGGATTCAACTCAACAATACCAAACTGACCACTTTGCTTATCATAAACCTTCCGAGTACCTACTTGCTGCATTAAATGATTCAAGCTGATTTCCCATCTTCCGTAGTTTTTACGACTTTTCAGAGCTTTCATTTCTGAAAGTGTTGCAGTGATATTCTCTGTATCTTCTTGTACATCATGTCTATTAGTGTAAAGAATCTGTTTATCAATAGCTTTACCACGCATGAACTTCATGAAGTCACGACCTGCTCTAGAATCCCAAGGTATATTCTCAGCTTGAAGGACTTCCAGACCTCTTATTTCTATGATCTCTCTTACGTTATCTTTAGTAATCTCTACTTTTCTTTCTCTAAGACTTTGAAATACTGCTTCTTCAATAAGGTCGTACTTTTCTTTCAGATCCTCAACTTGGATCATCTGTTCTGTACCACCTTTCCTTCTTTGAATATCAGATTTCTGAGCTATCTTAGCTCTCTTCTCTTCTATTAATGCATTCTTTTCTTTTAAAGTTAAGTCACCCCATTTATTGAAATCATCGTCATGGAGAAGTTCAAAAAGTTCTGTATTCTTTAAGTTTTCTAGATAGTTAGGATTAGATTCTGTTCTATCAAAAGCATCTTGTGCAAGCTTAAGGTCTATTGTACCTGCAATAGTTCCAGCAGCTTGAGCGTACTGTTTAGAGTAGGTAGTGGAGAAGTCTAACCAGAATTTAGACTTCTTATCCAACTCATCAGCTTCATGTTCTAAAGCATCTATCTCTCTATCAGCTCTGATCTTTGTATTCTCGAACTTAACATCATAGACATCATCTTCAAGCTTCTTAAGTTCTCTTCTGTTCTCTGTTTCTTTAGCACTCTTAAGTATATCACTATCGATAAACTCTTTACGAGTCTTTTCAAATTGTTTGTTTTGCAGTTTTAGAGAATTGATGATAGTATCTTGTTGCTCTTTGTAGGCTCGTAAGCCCATATCACCAATATCTGCTCTGCGGAAACCTTTCCCTTGGGAATGTCTCTTATAGTTTTTTGCCATTGTTGATTAGTTAGTTACATTTCATATAAAGCTTTAAAACCACTAGCAAAGGAACTAGCAATACCGGGTATAGCTGCTCCCCACGCTGCCTGTGCAGCTACACTTGGAGATGTATATCCGCCTAATACTGGCTCTGGTCCAATATCATATGCTTTATCTAACGGTCTAGGATCTTGGAACTCAGCCATAGGTGTTTTAAACGGCATAATAGGCATAGGAAGTTCACCCGGAGGTAGCATTCTCTGTGCATATGCTGCTAAGTTAGCAGAGTATTGATCATTTTTTATTTCCTTTATCATCGCTCTGGTGTTACGACCAGCACTTGCTAATCCCTCATTCAGAGCTGCAACTTGTTGACCAAAGTGAGAAAGAGCAGCTTGACTAGTTTTACCTGCTGATCTACCACTTGCACCAGCAGCTCTAGCTTTACCTTCAGCTTGAAGATATTGTAGACGCTGCTCTTGTGCATCAAAAGCTGCTTCTGAATTTACCTCATCTAACTGTCTCCATTCACTATCTATTGCAGTCTTAGCAGCTATTGCGTTGAAGTCTGTCTGATCTTCATAGAGCTGCTCAGACTTAGCAAACTGCATATTTAAAGAGTTCTGTTCTCTATTTCTTATTGTCAGTTGTTGTATATAAGATGCAGCATTAGTTGCATCCTTATACATAGCTATTCTTTTTTCATTCCTAGCTTTTATTCTATTACCATCAATAGCCCATTGGCGGTCAGCATTTAGCTGTGCCCACTTCATGCCACGGGCTTCTTGGTCGTACTTTAGCTGTCTTTCTGCTGCTTCTTTTCTTTCTTGAGCTGCTTGTTCTGCAGCATTAGCTGATTTCTTCCCACCTAACCAACCCATGAATAATTGAACTGCTGCTAGACCTAACTGCATTTCAGCTGGTAATACTTTAGTTGCTGCTTGACTCATATTTAAGTCCTCCTATAGAATTTCGGTGAATAATTACCTTCCCACATCATTGAATTTAAAGACACAGGGAATGGTGAATCATTAAATATTCTCAATTGGAAGTTATCTGTTTTCTGGTGTATTGGTATTGAGAATACCGATTGATCTTTTAATCCTATATCATTAGCTAGATAAGTATCAGCTATTATAGTAGGGTTTAAGTTATACCATTCATCTAAATATATAACAATATCATCTGCACTGTAGATCCTAACTTTAACATTCTGAGGTACAGCTGTAGCTACACCACTAGTATTAATGAATACAATAGTTTTGTCTGCATCCTTACCTGATATCTTATAGTCAGTATCTAATGTTTGTGTTGTATAGACACCACTACCTGCACTTGTTTCTTTCTGAACAATTATCTTACTCATATCTGTTCTATCGAAAGTCCAAGTAAAAGTATGTGCTCCACCAGATCCAGTATTATTAAATACTTGTTGAGGTACGGATGTTATATTTATAGTTGTATCATTCTTAAAAGTAAATCCTGTAATCTCATTGTTGTTAACTCTGACTTTAATCTGGTCTCTATCTACATATGAGATCTCCTCCTCAACCCAGTTAAAATCGCCTACAGTAGCTGGAGATAGAGGATCTAGGTCATAGCCTACATATTTCTTTTCGCCCTGTCTGGTTCCTTTAGACTTAAGTTTAAAAGCCATTACTCCTGATAGACCTACAGCAAACTTCATCCTAGCTACAGTTAATGAAGCAGTATAATCTGTAAGTTTCATTTCTTCATCTTGTCTATAATATGTCTTAGGTAGTATAACATCTAGATCATACTTCCATCCAACTATTACGTCGTCTTCTATTAAGTTATTGTCTTTATCCCTTTTCAGATTCTTACCTTGTACTTTAAAGTATGGATCTGTTAATGGATTCCCTGAACCATCAAGTGTAACTACAGTTGGTGTGGTAGTAAATCCAGATTCAGTAAACTGTCCAGTAGCTGTAGTACCTTTAATAACTATAACAGGAGTTAACTCTGTAACATTTTTCCAAGGTATATAGCACTTAGAAAATCTACCAGTTTCATCCCAATCTACCTTCTTATTACCTGCTGCATTCTTAGCTGCAGTATATAAATCCATACAAGGATTAATTCTACTACCATCGTTATTAACTATGATAGCATCAGAAGGACTCTGACTTAAACTTGCTACACTTAATGTAAACTGACCACCTTGTTTAGTGACAGTAAACATATCATCTTGGTCAACAGCTACAGTCTGTACTGTACCCATCAACTCCCAATTAAACCATGCTTCAACTAAGTTCTTTTCACCATCATTATATACACGGTAAAAATAAACCTTTTTATCTGATTGACTAGACAATACCAAGAATTGATTCTGCGGGCTGGCAATAAACGTATCTATTGTAGCTGGTATCCACTCATTCACAACTCTTCCGACGTCTAATACTTGTGGGTTCTCGTCTTGACCACGTGTGACCATTCCGAATATCCTAGTATAAGCTGGAGTCTTACTTATGAAATTAATATTAGTACCCATATCAACTGGATCTACTTCTGTATCCATCTCATAGTTAGAAATAGTTCTGATGTTAGAAGTTGTTGGTGTTAGAATTCCGTCAGCAGCACTCATGAGAAATTGTTGATTCTTACTGAATAGGACTAAACCCTGTGTAGTAGGAATCACACCATGTAGTGAAGCAGGTCGAATTGCTGAACAGCTTAAATCTACTGGATCAGCATCTGTAACTGTTTGTGCAGATGTATGATAGAAATTGTAGAAATCCTGTGATTGACTCATAGATACATTATCTCTCGATAAGAATCCAAGTCTGTTGTTATGGAAAAATGCTTGTTGTATTTTCTGCCCCACAAAGCTGGGGTGTGAGTTAGTTAAATCATCTCCTACTGTTCTAGCAATCCACGTTATCTTCTGAAAAGTGAAAGTATTAGTAGAATTATTTACCAACTCATGTGGCATAGTTGTATCAGTTAAACCTGTAGATTTTGTAGGGTCTATTGTTTCTTCCCAATAACCTCTACCAGAAGTACCATCTTCTGCTACAAATTTAGCCCAGTATGTATCAGCAGCTGTAGCTGTATTAATTATTTTAACTACTCTACCATTCTTAGATTGGAAAGGTAGTTGAGATACATTATCAACTTGGTCTTGAAGTACATTTAATTTGTTATTTGCTGAACCTCCAGAACAAGTTATTGTAAAAGCAGAGGCTTTCTCTATTTCTAGAGATGTTCCAAATTTAGTTACTGTTAAACCTAAAGAGTGTGTAGTACTTAGTGATTCTATTGCTGTCTTTAATGCAGCTAGTAGACCATCATAAGTTTGTGAAGTTCCAGCAGTTATAGTAGATATAGCATTGCTATTAATACTTACATTGAAATCTCCTACTGGTATATCACTTAATACTAAAGTAGCTTTGGATTTAGCAGTGAAACTAGGAGCTGCTATAGTTGTAACTGTATGTAAATTATTAGTTATAATAGATGTATCTTGTACTGTCAATACATCATAGTTTGTACGTGCTCCTGTAAGGTACGCCTGTGCTCCTGTACCGTAGTTAACAGTACATGCTACCCCAGTAGAAGCATTCCAGATATCTATGTCTCCTGTGCTTCCTCCGGCTGGTTTGATGCAACCTACATATTTCTCATCATTGTCTCTATGTATATAGAACCACTTACAATTATCATAAGTAGTCCCCGTACCTAAATTAGCTATCCATTTAAACCCCGGTCTTTTAGTAAGACCAGAGGTAGGATCAGGATAACCATTCAGACATTCTCTTACTTGATTCGGTAACTTCTTATCATCGGATTGTCTAGAGACTCCCCCTGAATAGTTACTCACTCGTTGAGTTATTGCTGCCATTATCTTTTTAATGCTTGGAATGGTTGGTAGCTATTGTAGTAATTCGTTTGACCTTGGGGATGACCAAAGAATGTGTATTGACCTTGTT
>Ga0163179_10001254_pt1 | contig 18020 bp, 16 predicted proteins | sample AtlANTMetagenome_FD_109643 | JGI IMG/M metagenome (GOLD analysis project Ga0163179, IMG submission 109643) | Marine eukaryotic phytoplankton communities from the Atlantic Ocean - Atlantic ANT 2 Metagenome | ecosystem: Environmental > Aquatic > Marine > Oceanic | place: North Atlantic Ocean... | reverse complement strand
GTTCTACGTTGCGCAGTGTTTCTACTGCGGCGAGACTCATTAACTCTACGACGACCAGCAGCACGGCGGCGGCGGCGGCGCGATTCAACAGTGGGCGTTGGTACCCCAGGATCACCAAGCTCATCAGCAAGAGCGTTAAGAAGGGTTTCTTCATCAACATCAATAAAGACATCACCCTCATCTTCTCCACCATGCGCAAGTGCAGGATCGGCTTCAGTAGCACGTCCCTCTTCCTGTTCTCTTAAACGACGCATACGGCGAAGTTCACGGCGGATAGAAGCTTCTGAGATTTCATACATCTCATCATGGTCGCCTTCGAGTTCGAGCTCTACGCCTTCTTCCTCTTCAACTTCCACTTCTTCTTCGCCTTCAGCTTCGACTTCAACGTCTAATCCAAGCGCGGCACCTAGATCTTCTAAAGCACCGGTTGCAGCATCAACATCGACTTCGACATCTTCTGGAACTTCTTCCTCGATTTCGACTTCTTCGTCTTCTACTGCGATTTCATCTTCCTGTTCACGGAGACCCTCATCTTGAGCCAACTCTTCAAAGAGTCTACGGAACGCTGACCTATCTTTTCTCCTAGACATATCTCTTATCTCCTTAAGCATTCCTAGAATTCGGTATTCGAGTCTCTCGTCAACAGACTCGCTCATAATTATTACGCTCTGTGACAAACTAAACAACTCGTTCAATAATTTGCCATAGTAAGTTAAAGCAATTTTCTTCTCAGAAAGACTAAGCTTTCTAAAATCTTTGCCTTTCACTGCCTCTTTCAGATTTTTAATTTTTCTCTGCAGTGTGGTAGTTCTAGCAGCCAACTTCCTATTTCTAGAACGATGGATATACGACTCTAACATTTCAACTCCCACTGTATTTAACAGCAGGTCTTCTTCTTCTTCTTCATCATCATCACTCTCAAAATCCAGGTTGAGTTCGCCATCGATATCGATGCTCAAGTCTGAATCTTCTTCCTCTTCGTCATCTTCTTCATCTTCCAATTCTGCTGCTGCAGCTACAGTAGATCCTAAATCTAAAGTAGCCATAGGAGGTTCCGGGGAAGTTAAAGCAGATGAACCATCATCGGGAACATCTTCTATAGTTTCTTCCGCTTCCTCATCAAATTCAAATTCGTCTGTGAGCTGCTGCTCAATCATTAGCTGAATTTGAGGGGTCAGCGCTTCAATAATCTTGTTTTTTGCATTTTGCTCAGCAACTTCTTTGAGTTGCTTTGCTTCAATAATTGCTTCTTGATAAAGGCTTAAAGTCATGTTTGCCACCACCTACATAGGCATTTTGAATTAAATATATCATCCAAAGTGCTTATTCCATTAAGTATTTTCATGTTCTTGCTCTTGATGAATTAAACTGACTAACTTTCTTAAACTCGAAACATTTTCTTCGTCTGCATCTGCAGCAAGAATATCTTCCAATTCGTAATTGGGATCATCTATTAAGTATTCTGGATACGGGCTTTTAGAAAACCCTCTTTTTGTCCCTGTCGGTCTAGAGTTAGACCTAAAACCCGAAGTAGGCCCTGGATGAGGAAGAGATTCTCCGCTGCCTCCAAAACCGCTGCCAGTTCTGCCGCTATACATTTTTGGAAATGGAACCATTCCTTTGGCAGTAGAAAGCTCGGATAATTTTGTTGCAGAACCAACATAATAAAATGGATCTGTACCTTTCCAAGCTAACTGATCTCCAGAATGGTAATTTAATAATTTGCTCAAAACCGACTCTATTGTTTCATCTTCTATAGATAACTGAGCCTCCTCATCTTCGATGGGAGGCTCGTTATATTGTACAAAACTTCTCGGTTCGTTAAACTGCGGATTTAATTTTCCATATCCCGCATCATTTCTGCTATCATAAGGATAGCCTGCGATACCAGATGGATGCTTCGGGATAGGCATTCAAAAACTGCCTATCATCCGTTACCGTATGGAGATGATCCTAGTCCATAAGAACCAAGCGTAGCGCCACCCTGTTGTGCTGAAGACTCTACGACACCGAGCTGAGATCCAACGCCTGTACCAGGGGTATCGTTTGGAACAGTACCATAGTCTGCTGGAGGTTCTCCCATGTCTGCAGGGTTTATGCTTCCAGGGCCTGGTGAAACAGGATTAGGAACCCATGCCGAAGCAGGAAGTCCACCGGCGCCTGTTTCAGCTTCTCCAAGAGCAGGAGGTGCTGGAGTAGCAGTGGAGTCTGAGAAGTTCATGCTGACGCCACCGCCAAATGAAGGATTCTCGATTGTCGCGTCAAGAACATTTTCTTGATACCATTTCATCATAGGGTTAGATGAAGCGTCTTTAGTTCCATCGTCTGTTAGCTGGTCAATTGTTCCAAGCGGGGTAGCCGGGAAGCTTGCTGCTATAGTGTCTGTAGCGCTGGTAGATAATCCACCAATGCTTCCCAGAGCTCCAACTGTTGAATTGGATTGTACGGTTCCTTGTTTAGCGGCCATTTTTTAGTCTCCTTATAGTTTTCTTTTAATTCTTTTTTGAGTGTTTCTTCTTCTAGAACTAACTTCACGGAGCTTTTTACGCAACTTTGCTTCTTGAATCTTTAAAACTTTAAGGTGATCAATATCTTTTTCTAAAGTGTCGGCTTGCTTATCAGCATCGACTTCTGCCGCGCTGACCTTTTCTATATCTTCTACACCAGCTGCAATTGGGTCTGATGTTTCTCTAAGCTTACGCCTTTCTTGAACAATCATGCTTCTCAGCATTTTAGGCGTGAGCTTTTTTACATTTTTTCTTCTGGCCATTGGGATACTCCTAATGTAGTGCTTCTCATATAACTATAACTTTAAAGAGAGTTTTTCCATTCATTTATTAGAAACTGAATCAAAAGCAAGAGCAGCCCAATTATTAGCTGCATCTCCGAACATATCCAGGGGATCTGCAGTTGATGCCATTTTTGCAGCTGGATCTCCATTCATTTGAATTTGGTGTGAATGTGCAGGAGATCTAGATTCACTTACTTGTTCTTGGAGAGTTGTCATAGCGGTATCTGCTAATATATCTCCAAGTATTGGATCGCTTGTGCAAGCTGCAATACTTTCTCTTACAACTTGTTTTCTTTCTTCTTTTCTTTCTTGGAAAACTATATTATCTAAAGCTGAGCTTCTTTGTTTTCTCGCGGGTTTAGATCTGGTTTTAGACCTATTAGTACCCCTAGTTTCAAGAGATTCGTTTAAGGCAGACTCTTTTTCAGTGCCTGAGACTAATCCCTCAACTAAAACTTCAACTAAACATTCTTTAATTAAACTTTTTAACTGATTTCTAGACATTTTAGCCATATTAGCCAACTCCTCGAAGTCCTAGCGAACCTGTCAAAGTAAAATAATTCGAGTTAGGAATAAAAGTAATACCAGCAATTAAGCTGAAGTCGCAATCGGAGGAATGGGCCGTAAAGTACACTTCGTTAGCTTTTAACTCTAGAGGCCCTAAGCTACCGGAGCCTTCGATTGTGAAATAATTTTTATGATTTGCTTGCATGGCTTTTGGATATGCAGCACCGACTCTTGGCTCAAAATCTAGATTATCTACAGGATTAGATCCACTTACAGCGCCTTTACTATCAACACCAAGCGCTGAAAAGCCAAAGCGTAATTCGGTGGCAGAGAGATTTCTTATCTGCACCCAGCGAGTTACTCCTGGAAATTGTACTTTAGTCACTTTGCCAGCTTCTACCTCTCCTAGCCCAGAACTAGAAGTAACAAAAGGCACAGAAGAGACTTGATACTCTGGCACAAAATTGTGACTTGGTTTAACCCAATCTGACATTATTCATCTCCCCAACTTAACACATCGTTAAATATTCTATCTACTTTATCCGTAAAATTAAAATGCTGATCTAATTCAGACTCATTAATTTCTCTTCCTTCACGCATCATGAAGGCTCCGGGAGTTGACGGCTCAGAAACAAAATCCCAGCAAATAAGCTGGAAATCATCTTGAACTATATCATGGTCTCCCTCATGTCTAGTGGATCCAACCCCTCGAGAAGATATTCCAAGGGTTACCCCGGACTCCACAAGGCTCTGTAAAATTTTTCCGGCCGGAGTATCTAAAAGCTCAACTGAGCCGTAACAAACATCTCCATCCATGTAAGCTTCTCTAACAATGTGAGAAACATTTTTTAATTCTACCACAGAAGAATCCGGGTGATCGCATTCTCCAAGAGCGCGATTTTCTTGAATGAATTTTTGATAATTACGGACTTCTCTGTCTAAAATTACCTGTGGATAAACGCGGCCATTTTGATTGAGCGTATCAGCTTTTTGAAGCACGCCTTTTAAGACTAATTTACCACCATTTAATTCTCTTGATTCTTTAACCATATCAGACGTATATTCAAAGGCCGTCCAGTTTGTTAAGAGTTTTCTACTCATATTCTTTCTCCCAGCTGTTCACAAAGTTTACATGCTAACAAAAACTTAGCGATATTATCATCATCTACAATACTTTCGTTAAGTTCTGAAAGTTTGCTGATTACATGGCCGGATTTTTCTAAAAGAATTTGATTCTGGCATTCTCCTTCAAAGTTTTTAGTTTTAGCCACTACTTCGCTCTTTACTTCTTTTAACAAGCTTTTTGTCAACGAAAAATCTTCGTTGATATAAGAATCAATTATAGCAGATTGTCTTTCAGATAAAACTGGTTTGTATTTTTTCTGATATTTCTCTTGCATTATCTTTAAAACTAGAGGGCTGACTTCTTCATTTACTTGTTTAGAAAATTCTTCAACATTTTTTTCTTCTCTCAAAAGAGTATGAACTTTAGTTTCATATTCAACTAATTTTTGCAAATTATCTTTTGAATTTTGGCACCATAGATTCATTAAATTCTGAACTGTTGCTAAATTTCTATAATTTGGAATATTTCGAGAGTAAAAACCGGATTCATTAAGCGTGTAATTAATATCTTTTATCAATAAAGATTTTTCGATCTCTAGTTTTCTTTTGTTAAGTGAAGTTGTTGCTAGCTTAGCCTCTCTTAAGATACTAGTGGCCAATGAATCGCTATTTACGTCAACTTTTAAAAGAGCGTTGAATATTTTAAATTCTCTAAAAAGTTCGCCGTCTTTTTCGTAGTGGTCATCTATTATCTTTTTAACCAACATTGCTTTTTTCTGGTCTCTTTCGACCAAAGCTTCTGAAAAAGCTTGAGCTAGCTGCTCGTATATAATTCCAACATTTCTTTTTTTATTATGCTTCATCATCATCCTCGCTCAAAGCATTTTGCACCGTGAGATTTTCGTCAATGATTTCAAGATCTAAGCTTGATTCTTCTTCTTTTAACAAACTACTCTGATTATTACTTATCACCTTAGAAAGCTTACTTAAAATTGAAATTGTAGTAGGGTCTAGACGAGGACCGTTGGTAGCTTCGCCAAAATTTCCACTCTTTTCAAGATCTGCTATTAAACCTTCACCAAACGGGTTCCTAAAAAAACTTTGATCATAAGGCTCATTCATTGAGTCTCTTTTTCGAGTTTTACTCCCAACCCCTGTTATGCTTCCAAAATCTGGAGAGTGAATTTTTCCAGAAGTTCCCGACTCTTTTCTACTTTTTGGTAGAGGGTCTCCCCACATATTTCGAACCATATTATCTACTTTAACTGGACCTTCGTCATCAGTCATGCTTAGTCGGATTATTTCAGCATCAAATTCTTCTTCTTCATCGTCATCTTCATCGTCGTCAGCTTCTCTAACCGGTCCTTCTGCGCTGATTGGATTACCGTCTAGTAAGCTCGAAGCGTCTTTTATATCTGCAGCAAATAGATCTCCGGCACCGGCATCATCACCGCCACCGCCACCACCAGCTTCAGGAGCTTGGCCTGCAGCTTCGAGTTCAGCAGCAGCAGCAGCGTCTTCAAGCATTCCTTCGTCAATAGATATAATTTCTTCATCAGTAAGGCCAAGAACGTTTTTGCGAACCCACCTCTTGTCAACCATTCCCTCTGGTACTTTTCCAGCAATATCAAATCGAGTACTTATTAACTCTAATTTTTGCTGCTGGGCTATAGAAGATGGATTAGAAAGCTTAAGATTAAAATCTATGAGGTCTTCACCGGCAAAACCGTGAGAATAAAGATGTATCATAGCAAGTTTATTCAGCTCAGATATCACAGTTTTTTGTATTCTTTGGATTGTTCGGCTGAATCTTATATCTTCTTGAGCTAATGTTGCTTTGGACCCAATGTCTTCGTCATATCCCAAATAAGCTTTTGGAATCTTTAATGCTGCAAACATCTTTTTTTGGATATATTCTACATCTTCAATGGCGGCCGTGTTCTGACCCCCGGCTAAGGATTCTATCTTTGTCCCTGAATCACCTCCACGGACAGGAATGAAGTAGTCCTCATCTACGCTAAGAGGGTTATATCTGAGATCAACTCTGCCATCGTTTTTATTTATCACTGGATTAGTCTTAAGAGAAGCTCTTGCTTGCTCTAAATACTCGGCAGCATTTTCGGGAGGCACGTTACCTATATCTATATAGAATACACGACGTTCAGGCGCGCGGATAACGCGATAGACCAGCATGGCATCTTCAATGAGAATGAGCTGCCTCCAAATTCTTCGAGCTGGATCTAAAACACTAGAGCCATAAGGGAGGAAAGCATCGTTAGCTAAAAGCCTAAAATGAGTAACTTGCCAATTTTCTAAAACTTGGTTTCCCTGTGTCATCCATCTAAATCGGACTGCCGTTGGGTCTTCAGGATCGAAACCTTCTTCTCTTTCAATTTCTGAAATAGGAATTGGATAAGCGCCAACTACTCCATATTCTGGTGACACATCATTAAACAAGAAAAAGTCGCCATACTTGCAGAGATTTCTGACCCACATCGTTAAATTAAAATCTAAGTTTAGGGTATCATAAAACAGAGTTCTCAATAACTCTCTAATTTTTCTATTTTCTGAATATATGTGAAGAACATTTCCTTTTTCGTCTGCAGAGGCTGTTTCTTCTGAATAGATATCAAGCGCAGATGCAATTTCTGGCGTTGCTTCCATCTCGGAGAAGTCTGAATATCTGGCCATGCGATCAAAAGATCCATAAGCGCTTAAAGTGCTTGAGTATACATCTCTATGAGCTGCCTTAAACTGTTCTAGAGAGCTTTGAGAAGCTGATTTTCCGTCAAAAGATCTGACCCTTCTTTTTATAGAAGGTCCGGACCTAAAGAGCTGTGTTAGCTTTCTAAATAAACTTGGAGTTTGATCTGCCATAATATTCCTGAACTGTAACTATTTTCTATTTTATCAACCAATCCATATTACCGAAAACTGGATGGACACTTTTTTCATCTTCGCCGCTTCCAGGGATAGAATCCATGACAACCGGCTTAAAAGGATTAACCCTAGCAAAATCTCTAAGGTTGGGGTCTAATTCTGCTGGTGGACTATTTTTATGAACGCCCATCGCAGCAATCATTGTAGAGTTAATATCTACTGTTTGCTTACTTCTGTTTCCAGTCTCATAAAGCCAAACGCCAATAGCTAAAGACATGACAAGATCGTCGTTTTTGTCTCTCATCGCTTGTGCTTTATTTCCTTTCCAAATAAAAGTCTTCATTTCTTCATAGAGGCGAGAAGAATAAGTCTGAATTTGTTTGTTTCTTATAACTTGCTCTAATTTGGTTAAAATTTGAGCTCTATTGTTTCCCTGAGTAGAAAAGCCAGCTTTTCCTATTGATCCATTGCCATATAAAACTTCATATTTGTCCTTTTCTTTCTTAAAGTATATGTTATCATACTTTAAGTCCTGAAGCCTTACTAAAACCGCATATCCATAAGTGTTACTCTCAGGACAAACTAAAGCTTTATTATACCTCTTCCCAGCTTCTGCGAGAAGTACTGCAAATTGATCAGGCGGGATCTTTCCTTTAAACTCACACACTACTTCAGAAGTATTTGTGTCGATAACGTGAAAAGCTGAATAGTCTTTAGAGTCTCCTCTAGCCACGTCAGCAGATACAATATATTTGTGATCACTGAGAGAATACTTCCATACCCAAACATTATTTTCTGGTCCCCATTTTTCCATTGGGGTTTTTATGCAATAAGAAAGATATTTGATTTCGTCAATAGAAAGAAAAGTTTCTCCAGATGCAGCAAAATCGCACATAAGCTCTTGTGCAACTTGCTTTTCATCCATATTTTTGCATTCATTTTCGAACCAACTATCGTCTCTTTCAGGGTGAACATCCCAGGGAAGTTTTATTGGATTAAATTCGTTCTCGCCAGATTCTGCTTTTTGGTATAGATCGTAGTACTGCCCTCCAACACCGTTTGGAGTAGAAAGCACAATTGCTCGGCCACCAGTCGATAGCGTAGGATATAGCCCCATCCAAAGCTCGTCGAAATTTCTAACAAAAGCAGCTTCATCAACAATTAAAAGTGTTAATGCTTCTGAGCGGCCTGCATCTTCAGAAGTAGGGATCGCCTTTATTTGAGATCCATTGCTAAACTCTATCGATTGTTTATTGTTTGTTATAATCTCCGGAAGAATTAGCCACGGAGGCAAGCTGTTCATAGCAACTTTTACTTTTTTGATAAAGTTCATAGCAACAGCTAATTTAGTAGCAATTACCAAGACATTTTTATCTTTATAAAATATTGCTAACCAAACAGCATAAGCTGCTGTCAGAGTAGACAAGCCAAGCTGTCTAGACTTAACGATAACGTTAAATCTATGTTCATTAAAATCTTCTACACAATCATCTTGGAACTTATAAGTCTTAAAAGGTATAGTTCCTCGAGTAGGGTGTTGGATTTTAACGTACTTATTAAAGAAATGTGATGGATCTTTTCCACACTTAACGATTTCTTTAATTTGGCGTTGTTTATTAACAGGAGGCATTAACTTGCTTCGAAGTCTGCATATCTCCTATAAAGAACCACTTTTCTTGGACTTAGCGAAGATGCCTGTATATATTGGACATCTTCATTGCTAGTAACTTCTTTAAGAGATAAAGTATCCCCTGTTTGGTCTTTATAATCTCGCTTTGCAGAGTCTATTCTAGATTTAATTCTTTCTACAGCTTCTAAGGCTACAGCAGGGATTTGAGAATTCATAGACCTCTCTGAAGCTAAATAAACCACAGTGCTATATGTTATGCGAACTATATCGCCTTGAAACTGAGCTGTACACTGGAACTCGTTGCTAGATTTACCCCAGCTAGTCTCCAATATATTTCCTAAGACATTTAATTGTTTTGAATTTAGCATTTTCCTCACCTTAAAATATAACTAGGTAAACTTTTTCTTTTTTTTCTTAGAGAGTTTCTTGTTTCCTCAGAAATCTCTACTTCTCCAACTTTTTTAAGCCTGTTTGGTAATAAATATTCTTCTTTACATTCTCTGCAACACCCGTAAATAGAATACGCAAAAGCGTCTCTAAAATCTTGCATAAGTGTCAAGCAAACTGGGCACTCAAACGGAACAAAATTATCAATATCCATAATTATTCTACCACCACTCTAGAATCTTTACCTTTAGTTGTTATTTCAATTATGTTGTCTGCAACATCTTTGATCCCGTCTATGTGGGAAATAACGAAAATGCATTTAAACCACCTCTTCAAAGAGATTAAAAGGCGATTGCAAGCTTCTACGTTAGTGTCGTCAAGAGTACCAAAACCTTCATCAATTATCAATATATCACTTTTTGGTAAAGAAGAAATATTGATAAGCGCTACTCTCATCGCTAAAGAAGAAAGCATCTTCTCCATACCTGAGCCGCATTCAATAATTCTTTTGCTATCTCCATAATTGATGTATATATCCATAGCGTTAGAACTGGAATCAGCTTCTAACTCAACGGTAAAGCCAACCACACCTTGAAGGATTTTAGAAATTTCTTCATTAATTTTTGGAAGCTGAGAGCTGAGTATCTGAATTGGAATTCCTCTTTTATCGAAAGCCCTCATGATTAATTCATAAATTCTCCACTCTGATAAAAGATTGGTATACTCTTCTTTTTCTTCTTCCAATCTTTTGAGCTCTGAACTTAAAAGGCCTATATTTTCACTGAGACTCAGCCTTTTAGCATCCACAATCTTAAGTTCGGTTTCTATTTTAGATATTTGAGATTTTATATTATCAAGCTCGCTTACTTCCTCTGTATCTATCACTCTAGATTTAAGACTCTTTAGTTCGTCTTTCATATGAATTAAGCTATCTGTTAAATTAATCTTTTCTCTTTCGTTTTCCCCCTGAGAAACTCTTAAATCTGATATGCCAACTTTAAACTCACTTTCATTTTCTAAAAGCTTTTGGTATTTTCTAATTTTATCTTCTAGGTTTTGGCTTATTAACGAGTTAATTTGGGATTGAACAACTTCTAAGCTATCAGAAATGCCTGAGATTTTTTCTTCCTGAGCACTTATTAACTTTTTGTTTTTATGAGAGTTCTTGATAAATTTACAAGTGGGGAATTGATCACCACATGGAACCTGGCTTAACAGCTCTACAGACTTTTCTTGAGTCTCTAAAGTTCTGTTTTGCTCTCTGAGATCTGAACTTATTTTAATAATATTTTTTTCTAAAGCATTTTTTGAATTTAAACTTTCTCTGAGATCTTCTATCGGAAACTGCTCTTTTATTTCTTCTATTTTCTTTAGTTTTTGATTAAAAGATTCAATTTGAGCATTAATTTCTAATTCTTTATTTTCAATTTGTGCAAGTCTGTTTTTTGAAATCTTAATCTGTACTTCTTGGTTTTTTACGTCCGTTGGTGTGACAATGTCTTGCGCATTTTGATTTGCGGCGTGGATTTTAAGGGATTGTAAACGCTGCTGGATTGATGCGTATTCAGATTCAGAAGAATCTCTTTCAGTTTGAAGATTTCTCAGTTTCAATGCTTTTTCTAAAATAAGAGACTTCCACTCTCTCTCTGGATATTTTGATAAGAGAGCTTTAGTGTAGCTAGATTCTTCTTTTACAGCTTCTAAAACTTTTTCAAATATGTCTAAATCTAAAAAGTGAGAAAGTATTTGCTTTCTTTGCGTTGCTCTATTTTTAATAAAAGCATTCATATCTCCCTGCGAAGCAAAAGAAGTAAGCAGAAAATTCTCTTTAGTTCCAACTAAGTCTCTAAGGCCTTTATCAGTATCTCTTCGCTGTTCTCCGCTCATATCAATAGTATTTCCAGAAGAATCAACTTGCCAAAAATTTGCTTGTGTCGAAGCGCTTACTTCTCCTTTTCGATTTTGCTTTTTGACGGATTGTCTCTCTACTCTGTAAGTTTTGCCATTTACTTCAAAATCTACTTCAGAGATGCAGTGACCCTTTCTTGTGTTTATAACATGAAGATTTTTTATAGAACCTCTATCCGTTGAATTAAATAAAGAGTACATAAGAGTTCCAGGGATGCTGCTTTTGCCAACCCGATTTCTTCCAAATAATCCAATAATTCCGCTTAAATTAGAAAAATTAATCTTGTTATTTTTTCCGTAAGCAAAAGTGTTAGAAAATTTCATTTCTTTTAGAGACCACTTTAGATTTCTTGGAGCGTCTGTTTTAGAAACTAGTGATATTTGCTTTTTAACAATATTTTCTATCTTCGCCCACTCTTCTTCTGATATTTCTTTTTCAATATAAAATTCTTTTAATAGTTTTAAGAGAACACCTGGATCTCTCATATTTAACAGGTCTTTTCCATCAGAAAAAGTTGCGACTGGAGTAGATTCAAAGCTTTCGTATTTAAAAACTATTTCAGTTGCGTTGAGCTTTTCTTTAAGTTCTGAATGCAGCTGCTTAATTTCTGCTTGTGGTATAGCAAAACCAGATTTTATCCTAAATCTAGATCTTTGGGGGAAATTTAAAGCTTTAGCAACTGTATCATAAACATTCCCAGTCCAATCAATTGTTACAAATGGTTGAGCGTGGTAGATTTCATGAAATGTGCTAGTAAAAGTATCCTTGTTTTCTATTTCCCAAAAAAGGAATCCTTTGCCGGGGTCTTCTCCATAGTTTTGCTGAATTGTAGATCCTGGGTATGCAATTCTCTTCTCTTTGTCGAGATACTGCATTTTGTGAATATCTCCCAAGAAAGCAAAATCAAAACCATCAAAAAACTTTGCCTCTACTTCTCCCTCTATATCCCAATTGATGTCTGTTGTAGACCCCAAGACTCCGCCATGGAAAAGAGCAATATTAACTTCTCCCTCGATGGGTTTGACGTTTTCCCAGTTTTCTTCGTCAAAACAAGAAAAAACACCCCAATTGAATCCGGGGATGCCTGTCGGATATATCCCAGAATCTTTGTACAGGGTGGTCTGATTTAATTGTAAAGCATTAATAATAGGGGATATGGCATCTTGACGATGCTTATTAGAGATAAGGCCGTCGTGATTTCCAAGAATAACGTGGGTTGGAGCTATATCATTAAGACTCCGGAACCACCAAGATAATAAGTCAATAAGCTCAGGTGAAATCCCCTGAGTTTTTGAATGGACTATATCTCCACCCACAAATATTAAATCTGGTTTTATTTCTTTGGCTTGAGAAAAGAAGTGTTCAAAAGAAACTTTGTATTCTTCATGCCGGGACATCCCACGGAAGTGAACATCTGATATGTGTATGCATCTAAACATGATTACCTCAAATAACCGAGCCAGATCGGATCTTATTTATTAAATGAACAAGCTTATCTGTTGGCGCCCAGGTTCTTGCTGTTGATTTTCTCAAACGAAACTCCTTTTTTGTCATTTCCCCAACATCTTCGAAACCAGAACAATTCACAATTTTAGTTTCGATTCCATACTCGTGGAATTTTTCTGCTATTTTCATAGTTTTAGCCTTTGCGTCAGGATCTAAAGCTAAAATCACAGGGGATTTATTTTGAATAATTTTTTGAAAGAGAACATAGTTCTCATTAAGCGATGAGCCTAAAATGCAAGTTGAGTTTATGCCAGATTTAAATAGATCAAATGGGCCTTCAACTAAAACAATGGGCTGTTTCCAGTCTAAATATAATTCATTGAAAATGAAATTTCTTTTAGGGTAAGTTGCGTTGACATATTTCGGCCACTTTCCATCTATTGATCTGGCGACAAAATAGTTTAATTCTCCATCGCAATCGAAGGAAGGAACAATAAGCCTTCTTTTAAACTTGCCAGAAGAGCAGCTGCCAATCTTAAAAAGCCACATGTCCCTCAGAGTTATTCCTCTTTGGCGGGCATATGATATTGTATTACGAATATCGGGATCCCTCGTATTATAATTCTGGGCTAACAGCTTAAACCCCTGAGGGATTTCAGGCTTTTTTATTTCTTCTTCAATTACTTCTTGCTGTACCGAATCACCATAAATTCTATTATACTCTTTTATTTTTTGAGGGTGGAATTTTTTAATGGTGTATTTAAGAGTTTTTCCTTTTAGATCGCAAACCCAACAATTATGGGTTCCATCTATTATTCTAATAATCAGTTTTTTCTTAGAGGGATTATCTTTAGAGCATGAAGGACAGTTAACAGCTATTCCACCACGATTAATTGGTCCCGAACCAAAAACAGATTTAAGAAAAACAATTTTCTCTTCAACACAAGGCATATTAGAATTTTATTAGAAAACTCTTATTGTACAAGACCGGCGTGAACTATAACATAAGCATCAGCCATATCATAAACTTCATCGCATAAAACTTCTTGACCCTTTCTTTTTCCGCTCTTTAAAATCCTAGTAGGCCAGGTGTACTCAAAATTACCCTTAACCCAAGCAAAAACCTGCTCTTTAGTAGAAAGCTTTGATTTTCTTTCTATTTTTATCCCCAAAGATTTTCTAGCAGTATTCACGTTTAAAAATTCTGGTTTAATCCCAAATATGTCTTTTATCATAAAAGAGACAATACCATTAAATCTAGATAGCGCCATCAAAGTTTTGGCTGAAGATAAACCAGGCCTAAAAGCCTGAAGGTTTTCTTCTATAAAGACTTTTTCAATTTCGTGATCTAAAAAAAGATTGTGCAAAAAGTCTTTAGTAACAGAAGCTTTGTCCATCCAATCGCTTCCGCGGGGTTTAAAAAAATAAATGTATTTTTTTTCTTTTTTTGTATCTACTATGCAAGCGCCTATACAGCTTGTAGATATATCTAAACCGCAAATAATCATTAGTAGTCTATTTTAATCCTCACCAAGTATTTATCTCCCAATTTCTTAATAATAGGTTGGGCTAAATTGGAACGTGTTATTACATTCATATTATCATCATGAAGCAATATACTGTTAAAAGCAACATAAGTATCGGTAGAATTACTTGCGTATCCATCGGGTTTTCCGCCCAAAAATGATGGATTAGAAGAAGAAGTAAACAGGTTGGGAGATAAGATAACGTTTACTTCATAAGTGTGGACATTGTGTAGTCCAGTGAAGTTTATTTCAAATTGATCTTGTCCGAAAAGAGGAATATTAGGGGATTTTATTACTGCAATTCCCTCATCGTACAATATATTTCCAACGCTATTCCATTTAGCATGTGGGGTTAAAGAATCAGCTCTATATAAATTCCCCATGTGATCATCTTTAATTCTAAGGCCAACAGCGCCTGCAGAGCCAGTAAGAGAAATATCCTTGATTTCAAAAGACCCTGGAATAATTCTATTTCCATAAAACAAGTTAGACGCATCGAAAAAATACAGCTCATTTGAAGAGTTGTCCATCGTGCGCTGGATTACTGTAAGCTCATATTGAGTTGCTGGAGTGTCTCCGCTAGTCATAAAAGTTGGATCAAAATCAGAACCCCCTGCTAATTCAGACTCAAAGCCTTCTTCTTCAGTTCCAGGAGCGTCTAAAATTCCACTAGCTTCAGCGCTAGTCATAGAAACTAGATTTCTTAAAGTTACTAGAGAAAGATCCAAACTTCCCCAATCGTCTATAAATTGGCCTGTACTGGATCCAGAAAGTGGAGGATCACTAATAGCGCCGCTTTTTAATAAACCGAAGTTGGGGTAAAAGTTTCCATTATCGTTGGGCAAAAACAGTAGTTGGCGAGCTCTCCAAAAATCAATATTTGCGCCGCGATCCCAGTTGATTTGATTCGCAGTAGCAAAAAGCGTATCAGCTTCAACAATTGAAGCTGTTAAACAAAAGTTTCTTGGGTATATTCCATTGGCAAAATCTCGAGTAAAATTTTCTATATTCAAATCGTGTCCGCCGACTCCAAAAGAAAGATCTACGTTGAACGGATGTTCGGTAGCAAGCTTTTTAGTAAAGTACGGCGTAATCAGTATGTCTCTAGATAAACTCTCTTTGGTAAAAAACGGAGGCAAATAAAACAATAAATTAGATAAATCAGAAGGACCGTTTTGAGAACCCGTAATCCTTTCATCTCGAGTTAAGTATTTATCATATATTCGAACTTCGTGCATGTCAGCGTTTGGCTTATGGGTCAAAGTTGAGGGTAATATATCATTGCCTTTTGACGCTCCATGATACTGAACTCCTTCTGTGTCTGTAGCTCCTTGATTAAAAAACTTTATCATTTGTGGGTCAGCTGGAATCAAGTTAGGAGCATCATAATAGTTGCCGATTATTAAAGGAACAAAATCAGTCAAGTGAGAAGTATTAAGAGAAGCAGATGGAACTCTAAAATCTACCCTGGTGTCTTCACTATTATCTACCCAAAGTGAGCCGGTGCCGTAATTATGATTTGCTGACCACGAAATTGTGACATTATGCCAGTTGTTAAGCTTAAGAGAATTATCTGGGGATAAGAAAATCAAATCATTAGGGAAATCTCTTTCATTATTAGCAATATTTAGATCGACTCTAGACGGGGATAAATCTGCACTGCGGCTCAGTTGAAGCATCACTCTAAAAGCTTCAGGATTTCCATAATCGTCTTTTTCAGATCCGCTAACTAAAGATACAGCGAATGAAGATGAAAGATGCATCAAGGTTCCAGCTCGATAATCAACTTGGTCGCTGGTTGTAGTTCTTCTTGGATTGACCCAAAAAGAAATACTAAAACTAGAGGTGTTTATATACTGATTAGTTGTAAAACCAGTTGCTGGTGCTGGATAAACTAAAGCAGAGTTAGAAGTTACTTCCGATGCTGTAAAAAATGTTAAACAGTTATAGTTTGTGTAAGCCCAATCAAACTGAGTTCCATATAAACCAGCATAATATGGAAAAAGAACGTCTTTAACTATGTTTTTTCTTAGTGTATTAGAAGTAAAACTAAAGGAGGGTTTAAACCTCCATATTTCCATAAACTTATTAAGCTCTGGAGATTGAGATTGGTTATTGACTCTCTTTAAATACTCTTCATACGCATAGCTTCTGTCTTGAGAAGCATCTCCCTCAGCAGGGTTCGTTGCTTTTAATTCGTCAAAATAAGCTTCATATGAAGAAGCGTCATAGGCAACTTCATTTAGTATTAATTCAGAATCTGTGCTAGCAGAATCTACAGCATAGCTACTAAAAGGAGAAGACTCTACTCTCTGTCTATTAAACGGAGAGCGATTAGCAAAAACGTATACTGATCCTGTTACTTGGCCCGTTATGGACGATGAGGAAAACATCCTCTTTGGATGCATTTCCAAAGTGACTTGGTCGGTATATTCTTTGGTGATTGGTATAATTGCCATTTATTAAAACGCATCTTAAAAATCGAGTCTAACTCTAATAGACAAGTCCCTCTCATCATTTTTTTCAATAGGCCTAGAAAGTTTAGCAACAGCAAGAAGCTGGTTGTTTTCATTATAAAGACCTACAGTAGTAACAAAAGCGAAAGTTCTTGCATAAGAATCAGAAGAATCAACAACTACAATATTTCCGTTAGAATCACGGAAAGTAGGATTTGCAGAATAATTCATTTCGTCGGCTGTAGCCCGGCAGAAATATAAAGTAGAATTAATGTTAGTAACATTTTGGAATGTTGACATTGTCTGAGAACCACTTCCAAATCTGGTACTAGCAAAATAATTAATGCAATCATCCATGCTAGCTGATGTTAGCAAGTCTGGTACTAATTGAGCGTTGGGGTTATCACAGCCAGAATTAGAGCCTAAGATTGCTTGTCCAGCAACGGCATCTTGGTATGTACCATTTGACATTGCTCCAATTACACCGGACATGTGCTGTTTCCACCAAAAACACTTTGTTATATCTAGAATAGCAATTCCGTGATCGTACCAAATTAAGCCCATATATTGATCTGTTGCGGCAGTATTCTTAATGTACCCAACATCTCCGCCATATCCGCGTAAATTGTTTGTTGACGATCCAACGTCTGCTAAAATCATAGATCCTGAGGGAGAAGTTTTGTCTAAATTAGATCCTGTGTAACCGTTTAAAACTGGTAGCAAGTGAGCATCATCAGTGGCAGAACCATCTAAAACGCCTGTGGAAAAAAGACGCATTGCGAAAGTTTCTCTTTTAATTTCATCTCTAGCAAAAAGTCTCTTAAAGTTTAAAAACAAGGCATTTTCTATTCTTGCACCACCGGGACCGCTTAATGCGGTCCCATGTCCATTAGAAGCAACTGTATCATATTGATTTACTCCTGGGGCATAAAACGACCCGGTTGGATCTCCTAATAGTAGCTGAGCATATTGCCTGTATATGTCGACCTTTTCTCTCATCATGACTGACGAAGATGGGAAAAGCAATTTCCCTTGAGTATCTTTGCCTGTAGAGCAATTGCCGACTGTTGAGCTTCCGCTGTATAGCCCCACTGTCATATCTAAAACTGCATTGGCGGTTTGAAGTGAAAAATCTTGATCATAAACTGTTTGGAAAAGAGAGCTAGTTATTCCAGGCCCAATCCCTCCAGTAACAAAAACTTGATATTTTCTTCTAGTAGCTGATTCCGAAACATCATTCTGAATTACGTCTACTAGCTGATTTAAAACGCTGGTAGTTTGAGATATATCGCTGTCTGTAATAGTTTTAAAACTTCCCATTTATCCTTCTCACTTAGATTTTTTCATTTAGATTGCGATATTAACTTTTGTTAATTAAAAACTCTTGGATTATCATTGCGCCGCTAGATCTTCCGGTCAAAGT
>Ga0163179_10001253_pt1 | contig 18048 bp, 18 predicted proteins | sample AtlANTMetagenome_FD_109643 | JGI IMG/M metagenome (GOLD analysis project Ga0163179, IMG submission 109643) | Marine eukaryotic phytoplankton communities from the Atlantic Ocean - Atlantic ANT 2 Metagenome | ecosystem: Environmental > Aquatic > Marine > Oceanic | place: North Atlantic Ocean... | reverse complement strand
TTGAAAATAACTACTTGCTTTACTAATGCCATTTACATAAATACCATCAGTTTTAGTCTCTAATCTTTTTGTTGAGTTTACATAATGACTATGTTGGTCTGCTTCTAACACAATTCTATCAGCACTACTTTGAGCTCTTCTTAATTGTAAATCTTCATCATACGACTCAATAATTCCACCATCTACTGTTACTTTTTTGTCAAAATAATTTCCAGGTCTATCGGTCATAAAATGATTCCAACTTGAATTTTGAGGACCAATTAAAGAGTATCCACTATCTGTAAGAACTTTAAGATAATTACCTGAACCTAAGTGCATTTCTGTATGAGTATCATTTACAGTTAAATCCATATAATCGCCAGTATCTCCAGCTTGATACAATGTTAGTGTTTTGCCACTAGTTAATTGCATAGCAAGTTCTTCAGTACCAGCTCTTGTAGTATAGAATCTAAAGTGTCCACTTCTATTAGCTTGACTACCATCTGTTAAATAAGTAGCTATTCTACCTACGTTAGTAGTTCCACCTTGACTATGACCAAATGTTAAACTTGGACCACTACCAGCACTTGTTGCTGTATTTCTAAGTTCTAAAGTAGGATTAGAGTTATATCCTAATTTTGCACTACCAGTTTCAGACATTAAGAACATTACTTTACTTGTTGTTCTATTGTAAAAATATAATTGAGAACTATCTTGTTCTATACTTACAACATCAGCACCACCTCTACTAAATCTAATCATGTGGTCGCCATTACCAACTACTCTTAAATCTCCATTTACATCTAACTTATAACCTGGAGAACCTTGACTTATTCCAATTCTATTATTACCAGCGTCAACTCTAAACATATTAGCATCACCATCAGACTCTATTCTTGTGTCGCTATCGTGTCCACCTTCATTAATTGTTACTCCATATTCAACTGACATTGGAGAACTAAATGAAGTATTACCATAAATGCCATGATTACCTGAAGAATCTATTAAATATCTTCTTGAACCTGCTGTTGAAATTGCTATATGATTTGCAGCTGGACTAAGAATACCAGTATCGGTATCTCCTGAAAAACTAAATGCTGGAACTGAATCAGAACCAAGACCTTCTGAACGAATATATCCAGAACCAATTCTTGCATAATATGCACTACCAGCATAATTTCTAAATCTATGTTCCCCAGCTTGATAATAATTATTTCCGTCAGCAGTTCCACCGAAATACACAGATACAGCACCATTAGGATTTAATATCTTAGTATAACTTGCATCTTGTGAGGCAATACCAGCTATTAATCTTGTAGGTTCTTCCTTGTGCAACCAACCAAATCCGTTAGTAGTAGATTTTGTTACTGTCCAACTTTGATAAGCAGATGCACCACTTCCATTTAAATGATTATCTAAACTTACTTTAAATCCATAATAATATTTATTTGCATCATCATAATCTCCAATAGCTATTGCTACATTACCGCTTGAATTAACACCTACAAATTTTTTCTTTTTATCATTACCTCTATCATTGATTCTTGCAGAATAAGGATAACCAGCTACTCCGTCTTGTCCATTAACACCAGAATAAGTATAAAAATTAACATCAAAATCTATAAAAGATTGATTACCATAACCATACCCCTTAACTGTAATAGTACACATACGAGCAGAACTTCTAGTAATATTGGTATTAATAACCATTGCACCATCCCAATTAGTATTGTCTGCAAAAGTCATTATGTTGTTAGTAGTAAATAATTGATTAGTATTTGTTCCAAAACCACCTTGTTGTGATAATCCACCAATTCTATGTCCATAATTAGACCAAAATGCTGCATCTATATTTACTTTATCAGCACCAGCATCTACATAAATTGCGTTTACTTTACCATTACTTTCTACTCTAAAATCTATGTCATTACTATCTTCGTTAATTACAATAGAATTAGCACTACCATCTAATGTTAAGTATGTTGCTGTACCTCCACTACCATTATCTGATTTTAAAATAACATCTTTGTCATCAGCAGTATTTGATATAATTAAATCGCCAGTATTGTTTACTAAATAAGTATTACTTCCATCGTGTTTAAAGTTTGCATCATTAGAACTACCAACTTGGAATTGTATGCTATCGTTCGCTCTTACATTTTTTAAAAATCTACTTAATCCATCATTACCTTTAATATTAAAATAGGTTGTATATCCACCACTACCGTCATCTGATTGAAATATAATTTGTCCATCATCTTGATTATTTCTAATGTAAAGATTACCAGTAGCATTTGTCATATAGGTATTAGTTGCATTGTGAAAAAATTTTAAATCTCCAGCACTACCAACTTGAACTTCTACATTGTCATTAACTCTTATATGTTTGTTAAATAATGTTCTACCAGCACTACCATCAATTTGCATATAGTTTTCAACTCCACCACTACCATTGTCTGATTGTAGTATAATATCTTTATCATCAGAATTATTTCTTATGTATAAATCTCCGTTCCAATTTTCAAGAAAACTATTTGTACCATTGTAATACATATTCATATCGCCATCAGTACCAGCAGCTATTGCTACATTGTCATCTGACCTTAAAGATTTCTTAACAACAATTCTTTCATCACTTCCATCAAATCTCATATAGGTAGTAGTTCCACCAGAACCATCATCATTTCTAATAGATATATCTGAATCATCTGTATTTTGGTCTATGTAAATTGCACCATTATATGACTGAATATAATTACCTCCATTAGTATGATGTTGCATTTGAAAATCTAATCCAGTTCCAAAATATGAAATAACACCATCTGGGTGTCTTGTGGCTTTATCAAAGTTTACTAATGTAGCACTACCATCTATTGTTAAATAAGGGGTATTTCCACCACTAGCATCATCTCCATATAATACAGTATCTGCATCATCAACAGTATTTCCTATACGAAGTTCTCCTTGATAATTATAAATATAAGAGTTTGTTCCATCGTGAAATAATCTTAAATCATTACCAGCACCAATTCCTAAAATAGCATTATCATTTAGCATAAATACACTACCTGCTTCACTAGCATCTATTTGTAATGCAGTAATTTGACTTCCACCATCGTTTACAGAAAAAGTTATATCTTGGTTTGAAGATAAGTTTCTAAGTTGCATACCTGCTGCTGCATTTTGGTCTATAGTAAGATAGTTATTGCTATTTGATATATAAGAAACTGAACCATTGTTATAAAAGTTTAAATCGTAACCCGCACCAATAGTTAATTTTTGATTATCGTTTGGTAATATTACTCTTCCTACATTACTTGCATCTATTTGTATAGCATTTAATGTTGAACCACCATCATTAATTGAAATAAATACATCTGAATCTTGACTTTGTTGTCTTATTAATAAATTTCCACTTGTGTTGCTTATGTATCCGTGCGTAGAGTGTTGTATATTTAAAAGTCCACCTGCCCACAAAGCTCTATCTCCAAAGTATGTATCTACATATAAATTTACAAGGTCTGAACTACCCTCAGTAAATCTCATAAACTCTGCACCACCAGTAAAGAATCTTAATCTATCATCAATGTCTTCTGAAATGTAAGTATGACTACTAGCACCAAAATAAAGTTTTTCAGCAACTGGCAAGGTTAAACTACCCTCTATATCTGCTCCATCATCAGTAGTTTCAAATCTTAAACCATTATTATAATAAAGTTTTGCACCAGCATTTGCAGTAAGTTTTAAAGCATCTTCAAATAAATTACCACTTGGATTATGGTGTCTAATAGTTAAAGAATTACTATTTGCTAAAGTGAAAACATCTATAATCTTGTTACCATTACCTGCAAAGTCTAATTCACTTTGTAAAGATAACACTCCACCTGCTGTGATTGTTGAAGTTGTGCTTATTGCACCAGTTACTGCTAATGTGCTTCCATTGAAAGTAAGATTGCCTTCTCCACGAATAGAATCAGCGTCAGATGCTGTAAGAACTCTATTGTCAGCAAAGTTAGCTATAGAATCTACAGCTCCGCCTCCACCTCCAGCAATAGGAGAAAGACCAGTAGCCGCCGTAGAGCCATCACCAACATATAATGCATTAGTATCGCTTTTATATATAAGCTCCCCAGCTGCTGGGGTACCAGCATTTGAGAGATTTGTACCTCTTCTTACTAAAATCTTATTTGCCACTTAAACTCCTTAATAAGTTCCACAATCAAATGTAGTATCTACAAAGCCTTGTTGTGCTTCAATTGCTTTGTTAAATTCCCATTGCGTACCAGTGTCGTCATATAAGATACTAGGACAACCGCTCCATCCACCAACAATAATACCAGCTCCATCTGATGTAGCAGAATTTGTTGCATTTTTAGCAATTTCTATTGTTACGTCTTCTACTTCTAAAGTTGATGTATTTAATGTTGTTGAAGTTCCTTGAACTGTTAAATCGCCAGTAACAGTTAAATTTCCACCTGTAACTATATTTCCAGGCAACGTCATATCATGCTGTAATTTATCAGCTGAAATAGTGTTGTCGGCTATATCTGCGTTTTGTATAGTTCCATTTAATATTTTATCTGAAGTTACTGCACTTGTTGCTAAAGCTGTAGCATCAACAGAGCCAGGAGCATAATGCTCAGCGTCTATAGAATCAGCTGCGTAATGTTGACTATTGATTACATTATCGTCAATTTTAGCTGCAGTAATAGCATCATCATCAATTTGCGAAGTTCCTATTGAACCAATAGATACTACTCCACTAGATACTGAAAAGTCTGCACTTGCAAACGAAGCAATACCTTTTGCACTTGTTGATGCAAAAATATTAGAATCAGTTAAGTCTAAAGCTATAGTAGAAGAATTATCATTTGAGCCAGAAGCTATTGTACCGCTAATACCAGCACCATAAGTTAAATCTTGCAATGTAGGCAAGTGAAACACTTCTACGCTTGAATTATTATGTCTTCCAACAAATAATTGCTTAGCTGCTTGATTTAAAGCTAATTCTCCATTCGCTAAAGTTCCAGGAGGGGTTGTTGTTGTATTACTATTATGTCGTTTTATTTGGAATGTATTTCCCATATTATTTCCTTAATTATGTATATGTTCCGTTGTCAATTACTTTGTTTGATAATGTTTGATTAGAACCCAAGTCTACTACATCATCATTATTAGTTCCCCCTATTACTTTATCGTCTAACTGATTCAATTCAGAAGCAGTAGCCGTAATATTTTTTAATTTTGTTAAATCTGAAGCTTCTACATTAGAAGATGAAATAATTCCACTTCCATTTACATTTTCTTGTACCGCATCTTGCAAATTCGCCGCATTTGTGCCTGTAAGTGTTATAGGTATCTCAGTAGCATCAATTGTAAATGTATCATCGGTTTTAGACGCATTTTGTACGCCTACGGACTTGTTAACACTTTGATTGTCAACACTAGTCTTAACCTCTACAGGAGTTGATACTTTTGCGCTAATAGCCATTAAAAATCTGTTCCTAATACTAATCCAGGAGAAACTACAACATCGCCTTGTATTTCTCTTGTTATTTTACCACCACTAGTTTTTTTAGATACTAATTCCCAAACACCTTCATAATTATCAGCTAAGTCATCTGTAACTGTATCTGCTATTGTCATAGTTAAAACTGTATCACTTGTTTTAGTTAATCCAGCACCTACAGTTAATGTAATATCAGCAGCTGAAGAAAAATCTTTAGCTATTATTACTCTATAATCATAATCACCAGTATCATGTGGCGTTTCAAATGTTATAGTGTTTTCAAAATCAGTATTTTGCATTATTTGTATATCTTGATATTGTTCTGCGGTAATCATTATATACTCCTAATATAAAAATACTACTGTGTTAGCACTTGCTTTTGTAGCACAAATTGGATATGTGTGTCCTTGTAACAAATAAAATACTACATCAACACCATTTACTGTTAAAGTAACGTTTGCTGATGAGCCTTTCATGTGAACCGCTCTACACGCATCTTGGTCACTAGTTGTTGCAACTACTGCCTTAATGTATGGAGCTACACTTTCCTGTACTGCATAGTCGTTAAGTCCTTTTGCCATTTTATTCTCCTGTTAAGTTAATACAACGACTTCCATAGCCGCTGCCGTTCCATTATCTGAAAACGTAATTGTTTGATTTAAAGGTTGTGGTAAAAAAATTGCTTCACCAGCTTTTAATTTACAAATTATATCATTAGCTCCAGTTACAGTTACTAAAGCTGTATTTGCTGTAGTCCCTAATCTACTTGGAGTTACACCTGCGTCAAAATTAAACCCAGTATGTTTAATCCATAATCCATCAGCTGCTGCACCTACTGAAAATGTATTATTACTATCACCACTTGCATAATGAATACAACCATTAGCTGCAGTCCAATCAGGAGTTGCTATTGGGTCTCCTGCCCAAGTAGTAGATGAATTACCGCCACCTAAACTTCTACCAATTTCAGCATCTAAATTTTCTACTGTAACACCTTCATGCGTAGTAGATTGTATTGCTGATAAACTTATTGCATAATCTATTCTTGCCATTATATTCCCCTATTTAACCGCATACGTTTTTATCGTATTTGCGATATACATTTTGTTTCTGTTGCTTTCATTATCAGCAACCTTTTTATGAAATTCTCTTAAATAATACTCTTTTGCCTGTATATCTCCTTGTCTTTCAGCCATCATAGCACGTACATAATCTACGACTGCTAGACTTAACATTCTATTTAAATTTATATGAGTAGATTCAATTGGAGAAGATACTGTAGTTAAACTACCTACTGAAGTAGTTTCAGGGTCTTCAGCTACAAAAGGGTCTACTATAGCTGTATATTCTACTCTTAATCCTGAAGTAATTGCTTCATCTGGATATATAATATCATCAAATTCTCCACCTTTGACTCTACCTTGATTATCAATAATTCTACCAGAACTTCTTCTAATTTTGTAAAGCCTTAATTTTTTGCCATTTTGTATATAGGCATAAGTTCTATCTGTGTCATAACTCATGGATTTGTATCCTCGCTAACTAAAGGTTCACTTGCTAATCTTCTAATAATTTTATACTTGTTATCATCTTCAGTATCTAAAACACTAATATGTTTAATTGCAATTAAATCAGCTGGTAAATTATAATCTCTTTGATTTTTAACTATATTTTGTTTAGCGCTTGTTGTAGTAATTTCATTTGATGATTGTATTTTGTTTATTGCGTCTTTAACGTAAGCAATGACTAATTTTGTATCTCTAGTATTTGCTCTTTCCATTAATTCTAAAAGCTTCACGATGTTGCTCCTTGCTCTCTTCTTTGAGATTGTTGTTGTTGTTCAGGAGCTACTATAGCGCCAGTAATTGCTTGTAATTCACCTATAGCTCTTTGAAAAAATAATTGAGATGTTTGAATGCTATCTCTACTTTTTTGAGTATAAGCACTAGCTGTATTTAATCTAATACCAGATTCTTGTAATTTAGTGTTAGCCTTAGCAATTTTTAATTGAAAAACATTAGAATCTGCTTGATATCTAATATTAGCTTCATTTAATTTAGCCGAATAATTTTGTAAATCTATTTGAACTCTTTGACCTTCTTTTTGTATTTCAGATTGATATTTAGCAATATCTGATTGAAATCTTTGCATTGCTTCATTTAATTTTGCTGAAAAATTTTGTGTATCAATATTTTTATTTGCTGATTCTTTTTGTAGCTCAGATTGATATTTAGAAATATCTGTTTGTATTCTTTGTACTTCTTTTTGTAATTCATTAGTATATTTAGCTAAATCAGAATTAATTCTTTGTGTTTCTTTTTGTATTTCAGCTTGATAATTAGCTACTCCAGAAGATATTCTTTCAGATTCAGTTCTAGATTCTTGTGCATATTTAGTTAAATTGCCATTAAAAACACTAGTATTTTGATTTACTTTTTGAGCAAACGATTCTATGTTAGTTCTTTCAACATCTAACCTTCCTTTTGCTATACCTAATTCCATTTCAGTAATTTCGGTTGTAGCTTTTGCCATTTCTGGGTCTTCGTCTTCCAACCAATGTATAGCTGATTTACTTACTTTGGCGCTAGTATCTCCTGAAGTAAAACCGCTTTCTAGTATTGATTCAGCATTATTTATATCTCCAAAAGAATTACTTAAATTTAAAACCAAAGATTCAGAATCGTATGAAGGTAAAGAAGTTAATGTGTTATAGTCATCTTCTAACGATTTACTTAAAACTAATCCGCTAGGTAAAGAATTTGTTACATTTATAGAACTAGGCAAAGAATTTGTTAAGCTAATGTTAGTTGGTAAAATTCCAGCAAAATTAAAACTTGGCAAAGTGCTTGTTATGCTAAATCCAGAAGGAACAGTATCGCTAAAATTAAATATAGGAGTAGAACTAGGCAATTCACTAGAAAAAGATTCTATAGTCGTGTTAAATATTTTATCTATTTCTGTTTTACATAATCCTCTATAATATTGTGCTAATCTCATATAATCTAAAGAAGAAGCATATAGTATAGCAATATTTTCATATTCTGTAAGAATCCAATCATCTGTATTTTCATCAATTATTGGGGGAGCTGAATAAACAATCACTCCTTTATCTCCAGTACCAGCATTAACAGTTGTAGAACTGCCCCCTAATGGTGTATATGTTTTATTTGCTGTTGAAGAATTATAATCAGGGTCTGGTTTAATATAAATTTTACCACTTAGTTTATAATATTTTGGAAACATTTCAGTAGCCGTTAACAAACTATCAGCTTCGTCAAATATATGTATACTATTATCAGGAGCTTCTACAGCTACTCTTTTTTTCCCACTATCTAAACGATAAACTGCTAATATTTTATCATACGCTAGTGAAGAACCGTTTCCTAAAATATCAGTACCGCTACTATTCCAACCTGTAACTTCTACTTCAGAAGCAATAGTCCACAAAAACTTTTCAGGTAATGATGCTACTATAAATTTAGCTCCAGCATTAATATACTCTACTAAATATCTAGCCTTGGTATCGTTACCAGTTATATTGTTTACTTTTTCCCATAATTTCATATCTATTCTCCGTATGCATTAAGGTCCCCGTAGGGAGAAAGGAGGTAAAGAACCTACAAGGACCCAATGCAAATTAACTATTTAGATTATTTCCAAATAGCGTGTGATTCTGGCATCTTATACTCAAAACCAGCTTCAGTTAGAATCATATCGACTCTTTTATCTACACCAGTGTTCTCTAAGTTCTGAACTCCGACATAAATAGAAGTGTCTCTATTAACTCCATTACCAACTAGTGGTCTGTAAGCAACATTGTTCATGTTGATAGCAGCGATTTTAACGTGTGAACCATCTAAGGCAATACATCTAGCTACGTTCATTTTACCGTACACTGTTTGTATTTCTGTCACGTCTAATCCCATTACTTTCTTTCTACCAGTAACGGCTAAGTCTGCTTGGAAGCGATTAAAGTTATTACCATTATCGCCAACAGCAATGTTATTCTTAAAGAACCCACCTAGTTTGTGCAACCAAGTGTACACAGCAGTACTACATAAGAATACTGTTGCTCCGTCTTGATTGTATCTAGGGTCAAAATATTGTGACATATCTTGTAAGAAGTCATCAATAGATTTTGAAGCTAGGTCTAATGTAAAGATGTTACCAAAATTCAAGATGTAATCAATTGCACCTTGAGTGTGGTTTACACTTGAGTCTGCGACTTGTGAACTGAATAATCCAGCCCATTCAATGTCCCATTTGTGCTCAATAAGTTTATCTTTCCATGTTCTAGCCCACTCATTTGGTTCATACTTTAGAGCTGTTGCTCTTGCAGTATTAGTCATACCAAACTCGCTTCTAAAGATTTGAGTTTGTCCGTAACCAGTTGAGTATGGGTTATCTTTCCAAGACTCTCCAAGTAATGAAGAACCTTCACCGTAAGATGTACCTACGATGTATGAACGTCTACCTTCTAATAGTTCAGCAATATCTTTATCGTAAGCTGCACATTGTGGTTTATCACCACTAAATGAAGCTAACTCTAAGCTACTTCCTGGCATTCTTAGAACTTTACCAGTAATAAGAGCTGGTTCTGAAGATGCTACTCCAGTTCCTGAACTTGCTGAAAGGTCAAGGGTTTCTGTTATGTCTACAGCTGTGATTCGCACTAACATATAATCTGATACTGCTCCTCCGCCGTCTACGTTACTCATAGGAACTTTAACGATTTGATTTGGTTGGAAGAACTGTGGTCTTGTACCTGGTTTTCCAACTTCAATTGCTCCGTTTGATTGTCCTTGAACGTTTTGAATGTTACCTGCACTGAAATAATCAGTACACATATATAGTTTTACTTCTCCACCAAGCGATAAAGCTGTGTCGTCAGATTCTTTTACTACAGCACATTGTGCTCCAGTAATTTTCACGGTAGAACCGTGTTTCCATCCAACTACGTAAGCATAGCGCTTCATGAATGATTGTCTCTTCTCGGTAAACTTAAAAGTCGGGTCATCCGTAGGTTTTTTAGCCATTGTAGAAACAAGTCTAAAGAACGGTGTCTGAGATAGTGCTAGTTCTGAAAACCTATCACCAAAATCATAACGTCTACGTAAATCACCAGTAGAAAAAGTATTAGCGTTAACTCCGCCAACAATTCTTCCCTTTTCAGTTAACCCAGTAGAAGTTGACAATGCTAAAGGTGTATTAGGCATATTTCCCTCCTAGGGGTTGTTTATTTACATTAACTCATCTAGCCCTGCACCTTGTGATAGCAGCTTGTCAAAAACGGCATCGTCTACTGATTGTTCATCTCTTTGTTCGTTCCCAGCCGAAGCAACGCTAGGTGGCATAGTTCTAACATTTTTCATTTGTTGTACTATTTCTTGTCGAGCACCTTCAGCTACTTGAGCATCACGGTTATCTCTATTTTTCAAATAATAAACATCTTCTAATGTTAGTTTATGCGATTTTGCATAATCCATTAAATCAGAGTAATCTTCATTAGAAACTTTGTACTTATCTTTAAAAGCACTTTCTTCTAAAGCTTTACGTGATTGTATAGATTGTTGTTGAGCAAAATCACCTAATCTTCGTTGCACTACTCCATCCACAGTTGCATTAAACAATTTTGCAGATGAAGATTTAGGGTCTGACAAAGCTTCGTCATAATCAAAAACAAAATCTTCGTCTAAGCCAAGGCGCTCTTTCACACTTTCGGGTGCTGAGCCACCACCCTGAAAATAATCTCTCACATGATTAATTAAATTCGGGTCTTCTTTCATTGCATTTAGTAAAGGCATATAAGGTTCAATCTCTTGTAATTGACTGTTAAGTCTTTTAGCTTCACGAGATGAATCACTATATCTCTTTTCTAAATTATCTACTTCTTGAGTAGATTGTTGCTCGACCTCAGGGTTCCCTTCGGGGGAAGTTGTCTGTTGTTCTTGAGCTTCTTCTATTGGCTGGGATATAACATCACCCATAACTTGTTTATCAAGCTGAGAAAAAAAATCTTCAGCCACAGTATCTTGCTCTATAGGGGCTACTTCTTGTTCTGCTCTTTCGGCATCATCCATAAGTAGGTTATCCTGTGTTATTTCACTCATACTGTATTTCTCCTTCTAATTTACAGTTATTTTTTCTGTTTATCAACACTAATTTTTTTCTTTTCTAGTGCTAATTCTTTTTTTGCTAAATCAACGGTATCTTTCATTCTACCGCCTAAAAGTCTTTGTTCCATTTGGGTCTGAGTAACTTGTCTATCAATCGTTTTTTCAGCTTGGTTAATTTTATCTTTAATACCAGCTTGAACTAATTGTCTTTCTAATGTTTCAATAGTTCCCTCTTGGTCTTTCATCTGCTCTTCCATTCCAGCAATTTGTTGTTGCATTTGAGAGTATACGCTTTTTCTTTGCAATAATTGTTTTTTGTTTCTTATATCAGTTTGCTCTATCATAGCTATATCATCTATTAATCCAGCTTGAAACCATTTAAAATATTCATCTTGCAAAGCCCATCTATTAATTGGCTGAGTTGAACCAGATACAATTCTAACATCAAATTTACTTGAATTGTAATCATTATATCTTTTTATAACTTCACCAAAATCATTATAAATAGGAATATTGATAGAAGCTTCTTGAATTTCTCCCTCTCCTTGACCAGCTTCTGGTTGAACTAATCTAAATATTTTTTGACTAGTATATGTAAATTGAGCTATCTCTTTAAAGACTCTACCTACTTGTTCTAAAGCTGGTTCCACTACATTATTTACCCATTGTCTTACTCTTCTCGTTCCATATTCATCCATAGCTAACATACCACGATATGTTTCGTGACTATCCTCTCCTACTCCTTGCATACTAGATGAAATACCGCTGATATGTTCTATGTCGCTTTTACCTTGTTGAGTAACAGTATAAAAAGCGTTGTTAATAGGCAAAGGTTGTATAGCGTTAGGAACATCAAATCCTTGTCTGTATTTTAATAAAGCTCCAGGAGAACTTGAATATTGTTCCCATTCTTCTTCGTCAATAGCGCCTTCTGTATATAGCCATCTTAAATTACTAGCAAGATTAGCATTATGTAACATAATTTGATGAGCTTTATTTATTTCTCTTTGTTTACCAATCATAGGAGTTACGGCGCTCACTGGGTAAGGAGTGTTTGTATGAGTATACATAACTGGAATAATTGGATAATCTTCTATAGGCAATAAACTTTCGTATAAATACATATCTCCAATTGAAGCACATACCTTTACTTGAGTTTTAAAAAATTCTACATATTCAACTACAGACTCTGCAAATGTATCAGATTTCATTTGTATATCAAAAGAACTTTTATCTATTACACTTTGAACAGTTTTGGTTTGAGCTTGAACTAATTGAGCTTCCATTAAAGCTCGTTGCTCTTCTATTCTCATTTGCATTTCTTTAGAAAATTTTTCTAATTCTAATTGCATTCTTTCTGGCAACATTTCGCCTTCATTAACTAATTGCATTAATTCTAATTCTTTTTCTTTTATACCAACAGACATTTCTTCTATCATAGATTGCATTTCTTCTTCTGCTTGAGATTGAATAGCTTTTAATTGTTGGTCTGTTGGAGGTTGTTTTAACCAAACATTTACAAAAGGAATTTTTTCTTTACTATAAACTTCATAATAGTCTAAAATTTCATCTTGTTCTCCATTCAATTTAAACGCTTCATTCTCTACGTCTCCTGGCAATATTGTTTCAGATTCATGAACATCTCTAAGACTGTATTGTTTACTTTCTGTTGAACCTGAAGCTTTAGATATTTTTGTTTTAAATTGAGGCAACATTTGCATTAAAGAGCTTTTAGAAAGATTTTTTTGTATAATTATATAGTTAGCATCTCTAAATAAAAAATCTCTACTAAGAGGGTCTACATAAACATCGTAAGGGTCTATAGTAGAAAATATAACTTCTCCCATTCCTTGGTCTGCATTAGCGTCTACATCTACTCTAAAATATCCAACTCCTTTGACTAAAGAGTCTTGTATTACTTGACCAAATAAACTTTTACCATTTGATAAATGCCAACAATATTCAGCAATCATACTATGTACGTGAGCAATATCAGCGTCTGAACCCTCTACTCCAATCGCCTGCCATCTAGGATTGTTAGCGGTAATAAAAAATTTCATAATATCAATAGCTGGAGTTATTCTATTAATAATAAAATCAGGCATACCTCCATTTCTTAAATCTTCTAATTCTTCTGCTGATAATTGTTCGTTCAGATAAAAATCCATACCTTTTTGAGAATCGGTAAACCATTTTTTTCTAAAATAATTATTTGCTTTTTGAAACAAATGCTTATTTACGTCAGCTTTATTTTTTCTTCCTCGTTTAGCCATATTAATCCCTTATTTCAAAGTGTGGTAAATCATCAAAGTTATTATCTTTTAAATCTTTATCTCTATCCCAATCTCCACCCCAACGAATATTAAGTCCCATTGAAGCTGCGATACCCATTACAAATCCAGCAAAATATGTAAATCGTTCTCTATCTTTCCAATCTATAGGATACGGAGCTACATCTACAGCCAATGAAGGGTATTTGTTATGATTTCCTTTTGGATATTTTAATTTACTAAATCCTTCTACAAATAATGCATCTTGTTCTGCTTGACCTCTATGTCCTTGTAAAACAGTACAATCAAAATCTTCAACTACTCTTTCAAATAGTTCTACTAATCTTGGGTCGCAAGTATTTAATTTTTCTTGTGATTTTTTTCCAAAACTTGGCATTATTAATCTCTTAAACTTTTTATATAGTCAAATATACGTTTTCCTTGTTTACCAAACGCCCCACCGCTTTTCAACTTTTCTACTGAAAGTTCTTGTTTAGTTTTTGGAGGATTTTTAAGATATGTTTCATACGAAGCTTGAGATTTTGGTCCCCAAATACTATCTAATTTTCCTTCGTAAAAACCCATTTCTTTTAAATCTCTTTGATGCGCAAACACATTTTCTTTTGACATATCGTGTTGCAACCCTTTAGGCAATTGCCCTTTCATTCTTTTTTCAAAATCTTCTTTTGATTCGTTTTTATATTGACTGTATTGTGGCATAATTATTTCCTATTTTTTAAAAGTTTTTTCTGATGCTGAAATCCCAAATGAACCAAGCGTAACCCAAACAAATGAATTATAAATATAGTCATTAACCATAAGTTCAATTCCTATAATTCCCATAGCTAAATCAACAATACCAAATACGCACATAAGTGCAAATGAAAGAAATCCTATGATATTCTTTTCATTGTATTCGTTTTTATCTTTAAATAATTCCCACATTAAGCAACTAACCAACTTTTAGCTTTTCTTTTAGGTTTATACCATTTTGGTTTATCTTTTGTCCCATTTTGTTTATAATTAGGGGGAAAAGCGTGCAAATTAGCATAATATAGTCCCTCAATTGTATCATCATGAGCCATTCTTGGTCCAAATGTAATGATTTCGTTAATTAAATCAAACATATTTTCTCTAAAATATAAAGAACCTACACTAAATATACCAGATAAACCTGAATAAATTCTATTTCTTTTTTGTGTTCCTCCTGGTTTCTCGGGAATTACACTAATATCATAACGATTAATTCTCCTCCTTTCGTCATTAAGTGCTTGGAATACACTACGATTCATAGCAACGTCTTCTACTGTTGCACTACTACAATTATATTTTTTGTACAAATCAATAATGTAATCTACTACTCCTTTCTTATCAAATATTTTACCATCTGCATCTTTTGCTCCTAAAGTAGGAATACTTCTATGTCTTTCATATTCTAACACGTAACGATTGTTGTTTGCATCAACTGCAATAACCATTATAACGCTAAAATCAGATTCTTTTGTATCTATATCTGTAGCTGGGTCGCAACCAATAAATGTAGTAACAGGAACACTTTCACCATCTCTTACAATATATCCCATATTATCATCTTTGTTCCATTCGTAATAGCCTTTCCAGTATTTGATATGTTTTTGTGTCCAAATAGAATCTTCTTCAGATTGTACTTGCATCATATATTCTTGGAAAAATTTAGAAGGCGTTCCACTATCTTGATAGAATTTTTTCTTTTCTTCTAATTTTTCTAATGGAAACCATCCAGGCCACAAAGAACTTCCATCTGGGAGAATTGCTTTATAAGTAATTACTCTCCACGCAAAATCTTTTTGGTTTTCTCCTTGACGTTCGTAATTAACGATAAGATTATTGATGAAGCTATCAAAGTGCACAGGAGTACCATTGACCCTAAGACGACCAGTATGAGGCTCAATAGCAGGATAAACAACAGCAGTAACAAGATTACTGTTTTTAGCCCTTGCTTCAGCCGTGATAGTATTTGCTTCGTGTTCGAAGTCGTCAAGTATGATGAGGTCATATCTTTTATGCAATTTAGCACCTCCCCTGATACCCGCAACATTTGATTTACTAATAAGTTTACATCCATTTGCTAACTCCACATCTTCTTCTGTCCATTTTTTCCCTTTCAAATTACCAAAGTAATATTTTATTTTATCGTTATACTCAAAATGGTATTTAATATAATCCATATTACCAGTACTAAGTTTTTGCGTTGCAGACACCCACGCATAAAATAGCATATCGTCTTTAGGGCAAAAACAAAAATCTTTTATAATTGAACATTTAGTAAGCACAGTTTTTCCATGACCACGAGGCAAAATAACCGCTAATTGTTTTACTTCTGGGTTATCAATAGCATCCGCCATCTCGTAATGAAATGGAGGTGTTTCGCTTCGCATAAAATCGTCTGGTAAAAATAATTTACCAAAAGCAATCATATCCTTACTTGCTAACTGAAGTGCTTCTTCCGCTTTGCTTATGTTCTGTATCTTGTGCATCTTTTTTAGATTCTTTTTCCATGTATTTTTTTAATTTATCTTCGTCTTTATTCATACGTATGTATTTATCTAAGACGCTATCCATTAACATTACATGACTGTGCAACATTTGCAATTGCATAGTAAGTTCTTTTATTCCTCTTACTAAATCATGTTTAGATAATGTTTTTTTATTTATTTTAGCCACCTTGACCTACCTTTCTTTTTTTATAGTGCTTAGGACTAAGCTTATTTCCATACTTAGTATTTTTACTTTGACCCTGACGAGTCTTCTTTTTTCCGTTAGTTCTTTTTAATTGAGGCAGTAATCTTTTCATTTACTTTTTCTTTTTCTTTTTCTTTTTCTTTTTTTTTGTAGTTCCTGTTCCGTATGCCATTTTAGTTCTCCCAGCAATTTATTCTATCTTTAGTAAATTCCATAGTAATCCAACCCGTACGCTGAATACCATAGAAGCTATAACGAGCATAGTCTGCGTATCTGAGGAACGACCCTCCCCTTACATACCATTTACGTTTTAGACTTTCTTCTCCGTCTTCTATTGTTAATGAATCTATTGGTTTACAATACAACTGGTGGTTATGTCCTAAAAAGTAAACATCTCCATCAGAATATACTGAAGCCATTTGATTTAATTCCATGTCTCCGTTTTTAGCTCCACTTTTTCCATGCCCACTAACAAGAAACCAATCTTTGTCGCCAATAGTAATTTGTGCGTATCCAGGCAATCTAAAATATGGAACATCCATTTCACTTGCTAAAGTCTTACATACATCAAAATCTAATATGTTAAAACTTCTTAGATAGTCGTGATTCCCTCCTCTTATAAATAAACACTTATCTTGTATGGGTTGAACAAGCTTTAAGAACGAAAGATATTGTTCTTCTGGTGGAATTGCCTGTCCTCGTTGATTTATGTTATAATTAGGGGGAATCAGTTCTATCATATCTCCGTTACCAAACCATCGTGCGTTTGGGTCTTCATATATAACTTTAATTGCTTCCTGAAATTTCTTTAAGTCAAACTCGTGAGCTCCAACATGTATATCAGTTAATCCGTGTACACGTAATTTTTCATCACTTTTTATTTGAAATAACTTTCCTGGCTCAATGTGCTTTTTGTCGTATTCTTTTACATTAGAAGGAATAGGAATAGAAAACCATTTACCGCAAGACTTACAGCTAAATTGTTGCTTAACAGTATCTTTGTTTCTTTTCTTACCTTCTTTTTTTGTCAACATACTACTACAATGTGGACATATCATTTGTTTTCCTCCTCGGAAGTTGTTTCTGGAAGTATAGCTCTTGATGCTCCTTCTATCTCGTCTGGACTAAATCCTTGGAACAAACCTACTACTCCAGTTTCTATTTTCTTAACTTGATTACCCAATGTACCAATTGCTTTTCCTAGTTCTTTTAAGGATTGCAACGCTATATTTTCGTCTTCGCTTGTATCAGCTAATTGTTTTAAAGAACCTAATATGTATGAATGGTCAATACCTAGCTCCTTAGCTATTTCTTTTGAAGTTTTTTCTATCTCAGTCATTACTCTCTCCTGTTTAAGTAAAACTACAGCTTTTTTTCTAGCTGTGTTACGATTTTTCTCAGTAAATGCTTTCATGTAAGCACTCACAGCATCTTTTCCTACTGCCACGCTCGT
>Ga0163179_10001252_pt1 | contig 18062 bp, 15 predicted proteins | sample AtlANTMetagenome_FD_109643 | JGI IMG/M metagenome (GOLD analysis project Ga0163179, IMG submission 109643) | Marine eukaryotic phytoplankton communities from the Atlantic Ocean - Atlantic ANT 2 Metagenome | ecosystem: Environmental > Aquatic > Marine > Oceanic | place: North Atlantic Ocean... | reverse complement strand
TATATCTATAATCTCTAATAAAAAAACCTAATTCTTTTGAAACTATCTTTTTCTCAAAAAACATCATAGATTTCATATAACCTAAAAATAAAGAGAACCCTGAAATAATATATGGAAATCTAAAACTCCATTTTAAAAAATTTGTAAGCATTAAGAAAAAATCCATTCTAATAGAATAAAGCATTTTACCATTAATATATCCCGCTTTAACATATCCAAATTTGAAATTTGTTTTTCGTTGATGATGAACTTTTAAATCTGGAAAAACTGACACACTCCAATTAAAAAATCTAGCAGTATGTTCATCTACAGTATCCCACCCCATACTTTTCAGTAAACCACCTATTTCTAAAAAGCATTTTTTTCTAATGCTGACAAATTTTTTGAAGTGGATTTTTAGATTTCCATATATTATTTCAGGGTTATCTTTATTTTTTGGGTACTTAAAATCTATCCTTTTTTGTGAAAAAAAAATAGTATCCAAAGAACTAGGTTTGTTTATTAGAAAGTATAGGTATAAAAAAATAAGAGAGAAATTTAATTTTTAACCCTGGTCCAACTGCTTGTTTTTCCAAAAAGAGTGAAACCTAAATACCCTCTTAAATCTAGTTTATTTGGGTTGTTCATATACACTTCTAGTGAATATGTTTTTCCACTTCGTGCATCATAAATTTCTCCATTAGACCATTCACCTTTTTTTATATATTTTAAGTTTTTCATTATTACTAATCCATTAATTGGATTTTTTCTTAATGAACTATTTGGATTTTCTTTATCTAATTTTATTTTTCCATTTTCATCTAATGGTTCTTTTAACCAAATAATTTTCCCAAAAAATTTATTATTTTTTTTATAGATCTCTATTTTAGACTGCTTTTCTTCTTCTAGCCAAATTCCTAAAATATCATCAGATTGAGATTGGCAAAAAAATGTAATTAATAAGAAAAATATATTTAGTCTCATTATTAAAATGATTTATTGATTCCTAATAACCATCTAAATTTGATATTGTTTTCAGAGCTTGCGGGGTCGCTAAGAAAAAAAGGAAAATCAAGTCTAAATAACAATGGTTTTTCAAAATTATAATAATCATTTACTATTCCTCCTAAATCGCAAGTAAAACCAATACCCATGTCACTTCTTAAACTTCCAAATGACAAGTCATTTTCTATATTATCATTATTTATAACACCGATATCATAAAAAAGATAAGAATCAATAGGTAGTCTATTTAAAAAGTTAAAAGTTTTAGAATTTTTTGTTAAGGCTCTTAAATAGTCTATATAGGAAACTTCAATATTCATTGATATTCCACCTATACCATAATTTGTATTTACAGTCCCCTCATCGCTATTTTCAAGCATGTAGTTTCCAGCATAACCTCTTAAATTTAGTCCTCCTCCAACATGAAAATGATTAGTTCCTATTCTATAATCTGCACTTTCTTTTGATATAAAACCAGCAGATCTAGATAGATTATAACTCATCATTTCTTCAGGGTTTGCTCCTGCAGCAAACAACATACTTTCAATAGGAAAATTTTCACCAAATCCAGCTTGAGCAAAAAATCTAGTTTTAATTCCTAAACCAAACATTTTGTTTTTGTTAATACTAGTTAGTGATAATTGAGAAAAATTATAATCACTTAGCCATGATGAACTTCTCAGTGATAAATCAATATTTCCATTTCCAAATACATATGTGTATTTATGAGATAAATTTATAGATAGAATACTATTGTATTTATTTTCAGATGGATTTCTAAAAGGGCCCCATAAATTTTCATTTAAAAGATAATTTAAATCGCTATACTCTTTTCTTATCATTCCCTTGAATCCTATTGTTATACTATTTTGTTTTTGATAATCTTGCACTTTCAATGATAAAGAGTGAGCATCTAAACCATCTAAATGTTTAATTGATCCGGAAAATGTACTGTTTTTGACATATTGATCTAGCGCTGTTGAATAATTTAAACCATATGAAATAATGTCATTTCCAGGTTTATTTGAGTATTCAGAATTATTTAAAAAGGTGCTATTTATGAAGAAAAAAGAATTAATTAAGTGATGTTCCCCTAAATATCCTCCTTTCATATCAACACCCAGTTTAATTCCATCATATGAATTATATCCTATGGCTGGTCTAGCCTTGAATTCATAAAATTTCCAATCAGGGTGTTGATTCACTCCATAGTTGATGGAATATTTTGTATTTCCTTTTAATCTATTATTTAACATATAATTATCGCCTAATCTATAAGTAGGGTCAATAATTACATTTTCAATACCACTAGAGTCTGGAATGTAAACAGAAAAATTATATGTTTGGTTTAATTTTCCAAAACCTGTCCATTTAGACAAAACTTCATTTTTTGTTTTTTTAATAAATTCTTTATTTGGTATATGGTAACGCTTTTTCAATCCAAATTTTGAAATAACAACTAAGTCTATTGGCATTTCCATGCCATTTGGGTCTCTTTTTATTTCAATGTTATAATTCGCTTCATCAATTTTTTCTACATTGGAAACAGAATAGTCTAAACCTTTCGTGCTTTCCAGCCATTGGTCAAAAAACCAATTTAAATCTACTTTGGTAGATTTAATTATAGAGTTTCTAAAATCCTTAAAATAAGGATGGCACATTTTCCAGGTATTAAAATAATCTTGCATTGCTTTTAAAAATAAATCATCTCCTAATACATATTGTAAATTATATAACATAACTCCTGGTTTATAATATACATGCCTATATCCACCACCGTGATGTAGTGCGCTTCCAAAATCATGAGAATGAGTGTTTAATTTAGGCGTATTATTAACAGTAGCATCCTTCATATACCTATTATAGACTTCTTCGTCAATTGACAGTAGTTTGAATTCTTCATTTTTAAAAAGACGACTTCTGGGAGCCTCAGATGAATATGGTCCGTCAATTTTATTTAGACCCCAAGCAGTTAAAAATTGAGTAAAACCTTCATCTAAAGATGCTCTGTATGTTTCATTACTTCCCACCATGCCGTAAAACCAATTATGCCCTATTTCATGTACAAATAAATCTCGGTAGTAAGGGTCAAATCCACTATCTAGTGTTAGCATTGGGTATTCCATGCCATCTCTTGCATCAGTGACTATCATTTTGTGATAAACATACATACCTATATCTTCAGATAAAACTTGTATAGTTTTAGCAGTATAATCTGCAGCATTTTGCCATCCCACAGCATGATGTTCTTGAGCTAAAGAATAACATTTGATTCCGTTCCATTCACTTTCTCCAATTCTATATGTTGGGTCAGCTGTGAAGGCAAAATCATGAACATTTTCAGCATGAAACTTCCAAGTTTTTTTAACTTTTGGATTATGAGGAATTATAATAGATGGTTTTTCATTCCAAGGTTTATTAGCAAAGTTTTTAATATCTATTTTTTTTCTAAGGCTTGGAGGAAGAACATCGTTTCTATTTAACATGTTTCCTGTTGCTTCTACAATGTAATTTGCAGGAAATGTGAGTTCAACATCAAATGCTCCAAAATTTCCGTAAAACTCTTTGACTAAATGTTGATCAATGGTCCATCCAAACTTGGCGTCATAAACAGAAATTCTAGGGTACCAATGAACACCATTATAATGTTTTAGTTTTTTTGTTTCTTCATCATGCTCTCCATCCCATGAATCGTAATATTTCATTCTTCTTCCGTATGGATACTTGTTAAAGTAAGTTTTAAAGTCTATATCAAAAACTATCATCTCTCCACTTTTAACGGGCTGATTTAAATAGACTTTTAGTATTGTGTTATCAAGCTCTGTTTTTAAATTAATTCCATTAGCAGAAATGGATAATATTTCAGTTCCTCTCCCAACTCCTTTAAATTCTTCATCTACTCTGTTGTTTACTTTTTTCAGATGCTCGTAATAAGAATCTTCTTGGAATGCATTTTGGTAAAGATGAAAATAAACAATACTTAATTCATTTGGGGAATTGTTCCAATATGTTAGTTTTTGCGATGCGGAAATTACATTGTCTAAATCATTAATTTCTGCTTTGATTTCATAATACACATCTTGTTGCCAATATCCCTCATATGGTTTTTTGTTTTTCCAATAATTTGGATTATCATTATTGTTGTATGTATTTGGTTTATTTATTGGGTCGTAACTTGTTTTTAATGAATCTATATTTTGTGAAATCGCAAAACCAAGCATTAAAAAAAATAAAAACAGAATCTTTTTCATAATTAAGAGATGTATAATGTTTTACGAAGATATTATTTTTTGAGTTATTTTTTAAATTAGTTCTGCTTTTAAACTCATATCTATATTTTTCACTGAATGTGTTAAAGCACCAATTGAAATATAATCTACTCCTGTTTTCGCGTAATCTCTGATATTAGTTTCATTAATATTACCTGATACCTCAAGTGGTATTTTTTTGGAAACTAGTTTTACGGCTTTTTTAATTTCATCTTTTTTGAAATTATCAAGGATAATTCTACTAATTTCTTTGAATTGTAAGACATGTGTTAATTCATCTAAATTTCTAACCTCTATTATTATAGGCATATTTTTTACTTTTTTGGTGTAATTTATTGCCTTCTCTATACTATAAGATATTCCTTTGGTGTAGTCGATGTGATTGTCTTTTATTAAAATCACATCATATAGTCCCATTCTATGATTTTCTCCGCCTCCTATTTTAACAGCCCATTTTTCTAAGAACCTAATATTAGGTGTGGTTTTTCTAGTATCTAATATTTTTACATCAAATTTTTCTATTAATTGCTTAATTTTTTTTGTTTTAGTTGCTATTCCGCTCATTCTTTGCATACAGTTTAGAACTAATCTCTCCATTGCCAAGATTGATCTTATTTTTCCACTAACTTTTAAAATAGTATCATTAATAAAGATTTCTTGGCCATCTTTTTTTAAAATTTCTATTTTTAAATTTTTATCGTAAAATTGAAAAATTTTTTTTGCTAATTCAACACCAGCCACTGTGGCATTTTGTTTACTGATTAAATTTGCAGTGCCTCTTTTTTTTTCTGGTATACAACAGATAGAAGTGTGATCACCATCTTGAATATCCTCTTCAATACAGTTTTCAATAAATTTGTGTAATATTTTATTATTCATTTATATTTTTTGTAATTGCAAATTAAAAAATAATAATTTTGAACTGATATTAATTTTGAAATTTTAATGAAAATAAAATTAATTTTTTTAGGAAAAAAAAAGAGAAGTTCTTTGGATGACCTGATAATGAAATATTTTTCTAGAATTCAAAAAGAGATAAGTTCAGAATTAATTTTTGTTCCCAATTTTAAAAAAAAAATTAGTTACATTAATAATGACGATTTTGTTATCTTAATAGATGAAAAAGGAGTTCAGTATGATTCTATTTTATTTTCAGAAAAAATAAAAATTTATCTTCAAGATAGTGTTAAAAGTATTGTTTTTATTGTTGGGGATGCATATGGTTTTTCAGAAAAATTATATAAAAGGTCAAATGAAATTATTTCACTTTCAAAATTAACTTTTACTCACGAAATAGCTAGGTTAGTTATTGTTGAACAGTTGTACCGATCTATTACGATTATTAAAAATCATCCTTATCATCATGAATGAAATTGTTTTAGCTTCTCATAATCAAAATAAAGTTCAAGAATTTAGACAGATTTTTTGTTCTAAAAAAATTATTTCTTTGAATGAAATAGGATTTGATAAAGAAATTAAAGAAACAGGATTGACATTAGAAGAAAATGCTTTGATAAAAGTGAGAAAAGTATTTGATTTTTCAAAACAAACTTGTATTTCTGATGATAGTGGTTTAGAAATTAATTTTTTAGATGGAGCCCCAGGTGTTTTTTCTGCTAGATATGCAGGTTTAAAAGCATCTCCAATTGACAACATTAATAAAGTTCTAAGAAAACTAGGAAATACTTCAAAAAGAAAAGCAAGGTTTAGAACAGTAATTGCTTTTAAGGATATGACAAGAGAAAAGTTGTTTGAAGGTTTTATAGATGGTAATATTTCGAAAGAAATTAGAGGTTCAAGTGGATTTGGTTATGATCCTATTTTTATACCAAATGGATTTGAATTCACATTTTCTGAAATATCATCAGAATTTAAAAATAAGATAAGTCACAGATTTTTAGCTATTAAAAAATTATATGATTTTATTAATTTGAAATAATTTTTTCTACTGCTTCAGATGTAAATTTTTTAATACTTTTTCCTGATGCAATAATCATTTGTGGGACTATACTTTCTTTTGAAAAACCAGGTATAGTATTTACCTCAATAATATAAGGGGTTGATTTTTTGACTATAAAATCAAAACGAACAATACCATTGAGTTTTAATGTTTTATAAGCATTTTTAGATATTATACTTATTTCTTTTTCTATTTTTTTTTCAATTTTTGCTGGTGTGATTTCTTTAGATTGGCCTAAGTATTTTGCTTTATAATCAAATATTTCATTTTTTGAAATAATTTCTGTTATGGGCAAAGTTTCAATTTTATTATTTGAGAAATTATGAACTGCGCAAGTTAATTCTCTTCCTTTTACAAATTCTTCTATCATGAAATCTTTTGAATATTGTTGCGCTAATTTAATGGCTTCATTTAACTTATTTTCTGAATCTATTTTACTGACACCAAAACTAGAGCCGCTATTGATTGGCTTTACTATACATGGATATTTAATATGTATATTTCTTTTTTTATTTTTTGTTGAATATGGTACACTATAACCTTTAGTTCTTAAAAAATCATTACATGTATATTTATCAAAGGTTAATTTTGAAGCTTTTTCATTTGAAGAGCTATAAGGTATTTTTATAGATTCAAAGTAATTGCATAATTCGCCTGTTTCTCCAGGCGCTCCATGAATTAATATAATAACAGCATCAAACATTATTTTTTTTCCATTTTTTTCAAATGAAAAATCTTTTTTTTCAATTTTTTTTTGGTGTTCAGTATTGATCACTTTCCAGTTTTTTTTTGAAACTAAAATTAAATAACCGCTGTATTTTTTTGTATTTAAATTTGTATAAAAATTTACTCCACTCTTTTTGGAAATGTCTTGTTCTGCAGATTCGCCTCCAATTAATATAGCAATGTTTTTTTTCACTTTTAATATATTAATTATATATAAAGTTATAAGATTTATTAAATAATAATCTATTTCTAAATATATTTGTTTCATGAAAAAGTATAAGAATTTAATAATCTTTCTTTTTTTAGCACCTATATTGTTATGTGCTTTTTTTCTTGTAACAGATTTTTTTTTAAAAAAACATACAAATCACAATCAATTAATTAGTCTACCCAATCTTTTAGGGAAAACGTTTCAAGAAGTTCATAATACACTCAATAGTTTAAATTTAAATTATCAACTTGTTGATAAAAACATTCGTGATTATAATCCAAATTTTCAAATTGGTGCAGTGACTAGTCAGGATCCGTATCCTGGTGAAAAAGTTAAGGAGGGGAGATCAATTTATTTAACTTTAAATGCAGAAAAAATACCATTGACTGCTTTTCCAAATATTTCAGATAAACCATTTAGATATGCTAAAAGTATTTTAGAGAGCGTAAATTTAAAAGTAGGGAAGATTTTTTATAAAAATGATATTGCGGAAAATGTAATTTTAAAATCAGAATTTGATGGATTTTTAATCAAAAAATCAGATAGCATTCCCATTTTTTCTTCAGTTGATTTATATATTGGGACAGGGGACCCTAGAAATCAATTTCAATTTAAAGTTCCTAAATTAGAAGGTCTTCTGTTTCAGGATGCTGAGAATCTTTTGAAAGAAAATTTTTTAAACTTAGGTGATATATATATTGATGGTCTAGTTTCAGATAGTTTAAATCTTATTGTTTATAAACAAAGTAGGCGTTCAACAAATACTATTCAGACTTTTTATTTTTCCTCAAAAGCTAAAGCCCCCTCTGTTGATGTTTGGCTCACAAATGATATTTCTAAAATAAATAATTAATGTATGGCCGAAAAATCAAATTTAGATGAAAGCCTTTTTGAACATTATAATTTTGTAGTTGAAAAGGGGCATGATATTGTTAGATTAGATAAATTTTTGATGTTAAGACTTGCCAATAAATCTAGAAATAGAATTCAACAATGTATAATTAATGGAAATGTTTTTTGTAATAACAAGAAACAAATTAAATCTAATTATAAGGTTAAACCAAATGATCAAATAAGTATAAGATTTGAATATGAGCCATTAGATAAAAGCATTACTCCTGAAAACATTCCATTGGACATTTTGTATGATGATAATGATATTATAATTGTAAATAAAAAACCAGGTATGGTAGTTCACCCTAGTTTTGGGCATTATTCGGGAACGTTAGTTCATGCATTACTTTTTAAGTATACTGAACTTAATGACCTTGACAATCAAGAAAGACCAGGATTAGTCCATAGAATAGATAAAAACACAAGTGGATTATTAGTTGTTGCTAGGAACGCAGAGAGTTTAACTAATTTATCTGCTCAATTTGCCAATCATTCTATAGAAAGAAAATATGTTGCTTTAGTTTGGGGTGTTTTAAAGGAAGATACTGGCACTATTGAGGGTAATATAGGCCGTAGTTTGAAAAATAGAAAAATTATGGATGTTTTTCAAGAAGATGATAAAGGAAAGCATTCTATTACTCACTATAAGGTTTTGGAGAGGTTTAGTTATACAACATTAATTGAGTGTCAGTTAGAGACAGGAAGAACCCATCAGATTAGAGTACATATGAAACATATTGGTCATCCATTATTTAATGATAACGAATATGGTGGTGATAAAATTTTAAAAGGAACACGATTTTCAAAATACAAACAGTTTATTGAAAATTGTTTTAAGATATTACCAAGACAAGCTCTACATGCGAAGTCTTTAGGTTTTATTCATCCAAAAACTAATCAGAAAATCCATTTTGATTCAGATTTACCACAAGATTTTCAAGAATTAATTAAAAAATGGAAAGTTTATTCTAATTCTAATTTATTTACAAATTAATCGATTAACACTTACAATTGGAATTTCTTTGTTTGGAAAAAGATGCTCATGTTTTTTTTCAGGTATCAAACCTGCTCTTTTAGCTTCTATTAAAAAATTTTCGTATTCAAGTATATATTGATCTGAGTAGCCATGAGTAGCATCGTATGCAGTCATAGAATTTTTTCCTAAATTTTTTTGTGTTATTGTTGGTGCGATAGAATGTAACTCTACAATTAGCAGTCCATATTTATATAAAAAGGGCTTCCATTCTGAGAAATGTTCATGCAAATTTTGACTTAAAACCTCATTTTTGATTCGTTTCCCCCTAAACGCAAAACTACATTTTGAATTCGATTTAGATGTATTTTTTCCTTTTGGATCTTTATATACTCTGTTATGGTCTAAAAAAGATCTTACATTTAATAGATCTTCTAGATTAACATTATACTCTGTTTTTATTTTTTTTGCTAATTCTTTTGGGTTTCCAATATCTCCAAATGCTGTATTTGCCCAAATATCAGCGTTTTTTATGTTTTCTTTAGTAACCTCCAAAGCTTTATAATTAAAATCACTTCCTATAATTATTAAAGGGAAATCTTTTAACATTTTTCCTCTTTTTGTTTTATAGAAAATTAAATCAAAAATATGTTCAATTAAAGAACCATCTCCACAACCAATGTCTATAAAACCCTTTGGTTGTTGTTCAATTGGAAGGTTAAATAGATTTATAATAATTTCATCAACTTTTTGAAAATATAATTTGTGTGCACCACCACTTCCCCAAACATTCATTTTTCTATCTACATGAATTTCAGCACTATTCTCATCTCTTTCCCAAAGAATCTTAGGATTTTTAAAAATAAGATCTTCTAATTTTCTAAAGGTAGGTAAATATGAAACTGTAACCCCATATGCAGAAGCTCTTTTAAATAAAAAATGTCCGAATTCTGTAATACCTTGATTGTCTTTATTTATCATTTTCAAGATTGAACAAACATCAATTAATAAATTTTTCCAATTTTCATTTATTTTTAAATCATTTAAATTATTAATATTTAATAATTTTTTTCTGGAAAGGAAAACTAAGATGGGGCCTAAAACAACTCCATCAATATGCTTTTCTAAATTTAATTTTTGGTTTTCCGTTGTTAATATTTTATGGCGATTTTGTTTATATAACTTCATTATATGAAATAATTTTCCATTTTTTTTAGATATTATTTCTTCATAATTAAATTCTTGAGAGAAAAAAGGTTCAATGATTTTATATGTTTTGTAAATATTTATTAAATCAATAGATTTATTTTTTTTAAAAAAAACATCATTACTTTCAAAGTGTTGTGATAACCAACCTTGGCAACAGAGTAATCTTAAAGCCACATTTAAATATCCTTCACTTGCATTAAATTTTGTAGACAAACTAGAAAGGCTTATTTTTTTTTCTGAAAATTCATCTAAGATATTTTTTTTCCCCAATGTTAGAACAGTCGGAATCAAAGCTATTCCATCAAGATGATAGAATATAAAAGATCTCATTTTTGCTTTATTTGTATTCATTATTTAAATATGGTTGCAAATCTAATATTTTCACTAATTTTATCAAATGAAAAATATACTATATATATTATTTTCTTTTTTATTAATTTCTTGCTCTACTGAAATAAGTACTTTTTCCGCTTGTGATTCGCCTCAAATATTAAGTTGCTGTGATGGGGGAGAATTATCCGTTTTAACATTTAATAGATTAGAGTCCTCTTCTTTAAATAGTTCATTAAGAGTTATTCAAGATTTAAATCCTGATATAATTGGTTTACAAGAGTCTTATGGGGTTGGCTTAGATATTGCAACTAGTTTAGGTTATTGTTATTATGGTGATGAAGACTCTAGTGTTGCTTTTTTATCGAAATATGAAATTGATTTTATTGATGATGGACATATTAAAATTCATTTGAATGAAGAACAGGTAATAAACTTTTTCAATGTTCATTTTACAGCATATCCTTATCAACCATACCAAATTAGAGATGGAGAGCTAACAACTGTTTGGCAGATAGAACATGAGTCTGAAGAAACGAGGAGAGATGAGTTTCAGGCTTTACTTGATGATTTACATCCTTTAATAAAAGATGAAGAAATAATTTTAGTAGGAGATTTCAATGAACCTTCACATTTAGATTGGACTTTAGAGGCTGCAAATCAAGGTTTGAATTTTGGATTTGAAGTAAATTGGCCAATTTCAAGCAATTTGGAATTGATAGGAATGGTTGATGCTTATAGACAAAAATTTTCTAATCCAATTGAATATCCCGGTTTTACATGGACTCCTTTTCAATCTATTAATGAAATTCATGACAGAATAGATTTTATTTATTATTCAGGAAAAATAGAGTTGCAAGAAATATATTTGGTTGGGCCTGATTATCTATCTGACATAGTGATTGATTATTATGAATCAGATCATAGGGCGGTGTTTGCTAAGTTTATTTTATAATTTATTTAATCAATGCGATTCAAATTGAAATTGTTAATTAAATGAGATTTGTTTTTTTTTTCTTGTTTATCCCCATTTTATTATTTAGTCAAAATAATAATTATAATAAAAGTAAAAATTGGACACTTTATAAATATTATGATTATTATTTAAAAAAAAAACCAAAGGATGTTATTGATTTTTTTTATATAAAAAATGATATTGATAATAAAAAAATTGCCATAACTTTTGATGATGGGCCTCACAGAAATTCAAAATTGATAATTTCTTATTTATTGGCAGAAAATATTCCAGCAACTTTTTTTCTTATTGCAAATAAAATAAATAGTAGTAATGTGTTGTGGTATCAGGATAGTTTATTTGAATTAGGAATGCATACTTTTAGTCACTTAGATTATACTAATTTGTCTAAAAAAGAAAAGGAAAATGATATAAATAAATGCATCCGGATTTTTAAAAAATTTAATATATCATCCAATTATTTTAGACCTGCATATGGAGTTATTGATGAAGACCTAGTGGAAATATTAAAAAATAATAATCTAAAAGGAGTTTTATGGTCATTAGATGCCTTGGATTGGAATGGTTATAGAAAAAGAAAAATAATTACTCATGTGGTTGAAAATGTTGATAGTGGTAGTATAATTTTATTTCATGACCGCATTGATATTTTTGATTTAAAAGCGATAATTAGAGAAATAAAATTAAAAGGTTTTGAAATAGTTTCTTTGAAGGAATTAATCAACTCTAATGTTGATTTTTCCGAATAATACTTTTTATGTAAATGATAATTTTAAAAAAAAATATAAAATCAAATAGTAGATTTTTTTCTATTGATTTTTTAAGAGGTTTAACTATTTTTTTAATGATTGTTGTTAATACTCCTGGGTCATGGAGTTTTGTGTATAGTCCACTAAAACATTCAATTTGGCATGGATGTACTTTAGCAGATCTTGTTTTTCCAAGTTTTATATTTTTAATTGGTTTATCAATGTCAATATCCGTTCTAAAATCAGATAAGAAGTTGTTTGTTAAAAAAATATTTAAGAGGTCTATATTAATATTTTTTATAGGTTTTTTATTGAATTGGTTTCCTTTTTTTAATTCTGATATTGAAAATGTTAGAGTACTTGGTGTACTTCAGCGTATTGCATTTTCATATTTTATTGCTTCTATTTTAATTTTATTTTTAAAAAAAACGAAATTAATTTTATTGAGTTCGTTTTTTTTATTAATTGTTCATTGGGTTATTTTATTTGTATTTGGCGCTTCAGAACCATATTCTTTATCTGGAAATATTAGTCAAAATATTGATGGGTTTTTTTTTTCAAAGTCTCAAATTTATCAAGGTTTTGGTGTTCCTTTTGATCCTGAGGGAATATTAGGGACCTTGTCAAGTTCTGCGCAATTATTATTTGGTTTTATTATTGGGCGATATCTATTTATTGAACAGCAAGCACAAAAGAATAAGCTTGTGTTTTTATTCTTTTTGTCTATTTTAATGATTTTAATAAGTTTAAGTCTTAATATTTATTATCCAATCAACAAGCCTCTTTGGACGGGCACGTATGTTTTTTTTAGTTCATCGATAATTTTAATTTTTTTAATTTTTTCCGTTTTTATAATAGAGTTGAAGCAAAAAAAACAATACTTTTTTTTCTTTTTTGTTTTCGGAAGAAACCCTTTATTCAATTATGTGTTGTCTATATTTTTTTTAAAAATTAATTTGTTCTTAATAAAAGTAGAGGGGGAGTCATTAAATAATTGGTTATATAGTTCTTTTTTTTCACCTTATTTTGAGCCATATTTCGCTAGCTTATTGTTTTCTATTAGTTTTGCTTTGTTTGTTTGGGTCTTTAGTTTTATTCTTTTTTTGAATAAAAAAATAATTAAGATTTGATTTTAAAATTAAATCGATTAGTTTTTTCTATTATTTCCCAATACAAAAATCTTTAAATATTGAATCCAAAAGATCTTCATTAGTAATTTCTCCAGTAATTTCACCTAGGAATTGTAGAGCTTCTTTTATATCTATTGCTAGTAATTCTCCAGATATATTCGAGTAGATTCCTTTTTTTATTGATTCAAGACTTTTTAATGTATTTGTTAAAGCTTCAAAGTGTCTTTGGTTAGTGATTACGAAATCTTGATTTATATTTTCCCATTTTCTTGTTTTTTGTAAAATAGATGACAGGATCTCTTTTACACCTTCGTTCTTTAAAATAGAACCATAGATTATCTTTTCCTTAATTTTTTTAATATTTAATTCTTTCTTTTTCAAATCTATTTTATTAGCTATTAAAATTAGTTCAATGTCTTTTTTTAAGACAGAAATAATATCTTTTGTTATTTGATTTTCATTAAAGTCATTAATGTCAAAAACATAAATTATAATAGCGGCTTCATTTATTTTTTCATATGTTTTTTTAATTCCAATTTTTTCTATTTCATTACTTGTTTTTCTTAATCCTGCTGTATCAATAAATCGAAATTGAAAACCTTCTAAAGTAAAAATTTCTTCTATTACGTCTCTAGTAGTTCCTTTTATATTAGAAACAATAGCTCTTTCTTCATTTAATATTTTGTTTAAAAGTGTAGATTTTCCAGAATTGGGAGGTCCAACAATAGTAATAGGTATTCCATTTTTTATTGCATTCCCATATTTAAATGATTCTATTAATGGCGTTATTTTAGTTTTCATTAGAGAAAGTAATTCAACTAATTCTTCTCTATTTGCAAACTCAACATCTTCAGTACTAAAGTCTAATTCTAGTTCAATAAGTGCGCCAAATTTAATTAATCGATCTCTTAAAGATTTAATTTTTTCAGAGTAGCCACCTCTCATCTGTTTCATTGCCAAATGATGACTTTTTTCATTTTTAGATCCAATTAAGTTAGCTACTGATTCTGCCTGAGATAAATCTAATTTTCCATTTAAAAAGGCTCTTAAAGTAAACTCTCCTCTTTTTGCTAATGAACAACCATTTTTAATTAATAATTGAATAATAGTTTCTTGAATATATTCTGATCCATGACAAGAAATTTCTATTACATCTTCTCCAGTATATGATTTTGGACTTTTAAAGTAAGTAAGAACCACTTCGTCTATTATTTTTTTTCCATCTGTAATTTTTCCGTAATAAATTCTATTTTCTTTTAAATCACTGATTTTTTTTAATTTTTTAGACGAAAATATTTTTTTACAAATACTCGTTGCTTTTGTTCCAGAAATTCTAATTATTGCAATTGCCCCTTCACCTTGTTTAGTAGAGATTGAACATATAGTATTTTCCTTTGTTTTTTCCACTTTATATAATAATCAGCACAAAAGTACTTATTTTAAGACAATATATTTTCTATGTTTGTCATTGAGTTAATAAAAATATAACTTTAAGTAGTTATTAAATTTAATATTATATGAGTGTTCTTGTTGGAAAAAAATCAAAAATTTTAGTTCAGGGAATCACAGGAAAAGAAGGTTCCTTTCATACTCAACAAATGATTGATTATGGAACTAATATAGTGGCCGGTGTAACTCCTGGAAAGGGGGGGCAAGTACATCTAGAAAAACCAGTTTTTAATACTGTTTTAGAAGCTGTTAATGAATTAGGGACAAATGTTTCTGTTATTTTCGTTCCTCCAAAGTTTGCCGCTTCTGCTATTATTGAATCAATAGATTCTGGAATAGAATTGATTGTCTGTATTACTGAAGGAATACCAGTAAGAGATATGATTAGTGTGAAAAGTAAATTAAAAAACAGTAATTCGATTTTGATAGGTCCTAATTGTCCAGGTGTTATTAGTCCGGGTTTAGGCAAAGTTGGAATTATGCCAGGTTTTATTCATTCAGTAGGAAATGTTGGAGTTATCTCTAGATCCGGAACCTTAACATATGAAGCTGTAGATCAATTAACAAAAGTTGGTTTAGGGCAATCTACTTGTATAGGAATAGGTGGAGATCCTATTATAGGGACTAGTATTTGTGATGCAGTAAAAATGTTTATGGAGGATGAAGACACATCGGCTATTGTTATGATTGGGGAAATTGGAGGAGAAATGGAAGCAGAGGCCTCAAAATGGATTAAAGACAATGGGACTAAACCAGTAATTGGTTTTATTGCTGGTAAAACAGCGCCTGCTGGTAGAAAAATGGGACATGCAGGAGCTATTATTGGAGGTGAAGAGGAAACAGCAAGTGTTAAAATGAAGATTATGAAAGAATGTGGTATTCATGTTGTTGATTCTCCTGCTGATATAGGAAAAATCACTTTTAATGTTTTAAATTCTCAATCATGAAATTATTAGATAAAAAGGTGACAATTGTAACAGGCGGTACTAGAGGAATAGGTCGGTCTATTTGTTTAAAATTTGCAGAAGAAGGATCAGATGTAATATTTACTTATAAATCTTCAAAAGAAAAAGCACAAAGTTTAAAAGATGAATTAGAATCGTTTGGTGTAAAATCAGACGCTATTATGTCTGATGCTAGCGATTTTAAATCAACGCAAGAACTAGTGCAGCAGGTAGAAGATAAATATTCAAAAATCAATATTTTGGTAAATAATGCAGGTATTACAAAAGATGGATTATTAATGAGAATGAGTGAGGAAGATTTTGATCAAGTTATAGCAGTTAATATGAAATCTGTTTTTAATATGACAAAATGTGTTCAAAAAACAATGTTAAAGCAGAGGTCAGGATCTATAATTAATTTAAGTTCGATAGTTGGCATTAGAGGTAATGCGGGTCAATCTAATTATGCTGCTTCTAAAGCTGGTGTTATTGGTTTTACAAAATCAATAGCTTTAGAATTAGGATCCAGAAACATTAGATGTAATGCTATTGCGCCAGGTTTTATTGAAACTGAAATGACAGAGAGTCTAGATCCAAAAATAGTTGAAGCATGGAAAAGTTCTGTTCCTTTAAGAAGGGTTGGAGGCGGTTCTGATGTTGCTGATTGTTGTTTGTTTTTAGCTTCAGATTTGTCTTCTTATGTAACAGGTCAAGTTTTAAATGTTTGTGGAGGATTATTGACATGATTATATGATATCTACTTCCATTTCTTTTTTTTACTTATTTTTAATTTGTTTTTTTTCTTTTAGTTTAAGTTTTACTCTTTATTTTTTTAGAGAAAAAAAATTGAAGGATTTGCCTTCCAGTTTAAAATTTTTCTTGTTTTTTTTTCGTTTTTCTTCTTGTTTTCTAATTTTAATTTTATTACTTAATCCATATATAGAGAATAAAAAAGAAGTTATTGAAAAACCTCTTTTAGTAATCTTTCAAGATAATAGTTTATCTATTACTGCTAATAGTGACTCTTCTTTTTACACATCTGAATACATAGAATTAATAAGTGACTTTAAATCTAATATTGAAAAAAAATTTAATGTTGAGTTTTTATTATTTGGAGAAAAAATAAGGAAAGATTCCATTTCTTTTGATGATAAGTTTTCTAATATCAGTTCTATTTTTAATTATTCTGAAGATGTTTTCTCAAATGTCAATATTGGAGGATATTTATTATTATCAGATGGGATATTTAATAAAGGTAAAAACCCAAAGTATATAGAGAAAAAATTAAATGCACCCTTATACTGTTTGGCTTTAGGGGATACTAATAAACTAAAGGATGTTTCTATTCATTCTATTAATTATAATAAAATTGGCTTTCCTGGAAATGATTTGCCAGTAGAAGTTAATTTTAAAGTCCATAATTTAAAAGGAGAAAAAGTTAAATTAATACTAAAATCAAGAAAAAAAATAGTTCATCAAAAAATCATAGATATTGAAAATAATGATTTTTTAAAAAGTGTTTTCTTTTATGTAAAATCAAACAAAAAAGGTTTGAATAAATTTGATGTTTCGCTTTCCCTATTATCTTCAAATCCAGAAAAGAATCTTACTAATAATAATTCTTCTTTTTATATAGATATTGTGAATACAGAAAAGAATATACTAATGTTATATGATTTTCCTCATCCAGATATTGTGTCTTTTAAATCAGCCATTCAATTAGATCAACAGTATCAAATTGATGTTGAAAGAAATGCTGATTCTTCAAAAGATATTCAAAAATATGATTTAGTAATACTTTATCAATGTGAATTATCAGAATCTGATGTTAAAAAATTAAGTAAAAACAATATCCCAATATGGTATGTTATAGGTCAGAAATCTAGTTTATCGGAAATAAATAGGATACAAAAGACTATTTATTTTAATGATTTGAAGAATAATTCTGATGAATTATATGTTGATGTTAATGAGTCATTTCAAAAGTTTAATTTGGAAGATGATGTTTTGGAGATGATAAATAATTCTCCACCATTATTGATTTCAAAATCTTTTTCTCTAAAAAAAGATATTAAGATTTTGTTAAACACAAAAAATACGATTAATTCAAAAAAAGATCCCGTTTGTTTTTTTTCTAAAGATGGAAAAGAATGTTTTTTAATTTCAGAGGGGATTTGGCGTTGGCGTTTAAATAATTTTTTTCAAAAATCAAATCATGATAGTTTTAATAAATTCATTATACAAATAGTTAAAAATCT
>Ga0163179_10001251_pt1 | contig 18080 bp, 22 predicted proteins | sample AtlANTMetagenome_FD_109643 | JGI IMG/M metagenome (GOLD analysis project Ga0163179, IMG submission 109643) | Marine eukaryotic phytoplankton communities from the Atlantic Ocean - Atlantic ANT 2 Metagenome | ecosystem: Environmental > Aquatic > Marine > Oceanic | place: North Atlantic Ocean... | reverse complement strand
TTATTGGTGGTCGGGTAGAAGGAATGCAAGTTGTAGTGGATTCTCAAGCAGATTGCACCGCAGTAATACGTGTTACCGGGATACGAAAAGGCTTTAAAAATGTCCGGTTCCCATCTCGCTCAGAAGATCAGTTTAAAGCTAATGAGCAGTTTTTGAAGTCTGCTCAATACAACGTGTGAAAAACCTTACTGACTTTTTTAGCAAAGTATTTGTCATAAATTGTGCCCACCGTCCTGATAGGCTTGAGTGCGTTAAAGAAGAGCTTTGTAAAAATGAGATGGCAGACTTAGAAAAAGTCTCATTTTACGCAGGTATTATAGGGGATTACGTTAGTCACCCGCACGACTGGGGAGCAGGGAACGGAGCTTGGGGTTGCCTCCAGTCACACAGACGCATACTAGAAGATGTAATGCATGATAGGGATGAGCGGGGGCAGGAAATACATAGTTCTATTCTCATCCTTGAAGATGATGTGGTTTTTACGAATAGCGCAAAAGAAAAGCTCAACGAGTTCATGGAAATTGTGCCTTCCGATTGGGGGCAGATTTACCTCGGGGGACAGCACCAGCAACCAGCTAAAAAGTCAAAAATAGAGGGTGTCATGGTAGGGGTTTCAATTAACAGAACACACGCATACGCCGTAAATAAATCAGCATACCAGCAAGTTTACAGACACATATCCTACATGTCCGATTATATTGGAACCAGTAAGCATGTAGACCACCAGCTAGAGTTAGCCCACGTTAGGGGTGACTGGAAAGTCTACTGCCCCCCTAAATGGATAGCTGGGCAAGCTGCAGGTCCAAGTAATATAAGCGGAGCGGTGGACGCCGAGCGGTTTTGGATGAGTAACCATTAAATGGTTGTGCGTTAAATTGAATTAATATAGGTTTTCTACATGGCAGTAACGACCACACCGACTGATTATTTCCCGGGATACCTGCAAAAAACTTCTGACGGAAGCGGTAATATTACAGGTGCGGCAGCTACTACTGACTACATTTTATTCAAAATTTCAGATTTCCCTGAGTTGTCCACGGCAGAAGCGCAAGGTTCTGACATCCGAAAAATAATGTTCGGGGTTATTGACGGGGTTTATCGAAAGTATGCTGCTGTGCAGGCAGGCTCAAGTGATGTTCCTACAAAATGGGTGTCATCAAAACAAAGCACCTTTTATAATAATAATTCAATCCGCAGTTACACTAATGAATTTACGACATCACCTACAGCAGAAGATGTTGTCAGTGAGTAACTTTATTTAATTTGCACTCAAATACGTTATGCCAGCAAGCACAGCAGGAGAAGTAGAAGCAGTTCTGGCTAACTATGTCGAGGAAGATACGACATTCTTAGCGGCACTAAACCAAGTGCTTGCGCGTATGCACACTATGGGGACTTACAAGGATCTTACTATACAGTATAACCTTAATGTCCTTGAGGGGTGCATTACCCTACCAGATGAAGCTGATTCAGTGCTTCACGTTTTAGTGGACACTGAACCCAGACCCACTAGGGATTTGTGGCATGATTTCATACAACCGAATGCCCGGACTGTTGACCAGACTTGGGGGATCGTGGATTCAGGTTTTCACCCGGCTAAGTTAGAAACTTTAGGGTCAGGTTCTGGTGTAACCACCTTGTATATTGTCCCTTCACCTAAAGATTATCTCACTACTGCGTTTGATACTACTGCGGGTTACGCTTCGGATCTTATTGTTGACGCAATAGGATCTGATCAAGTTTATCGGGGCACAGTTGGGGTTTCGGGTCCGGCTAAAGTAATAACTTTTGGTGCTAGTGTAGATAAAATCTTCTCTATTACTTACAAGAACCTCCCAGCTATTTTTGACATCAGGACCACGGATACTGATTCTAAAACAGATGTAGCTAGAATAGGCCCGGGGTCAGGGACAACACGATACCGCAAGTTCAGGGTAAGTGGCGCAACTGACAGCACAACGTCTGTAGTTGTTTTAGCTAAACGCAAGTTTAAGCCTCTTAGAGACAGCACGGATATTGTTTACTTAGGGAACGTAAATGCTTTGAAGCATGGGTTCCTCGGGAGGGTAGCCGAAGATAATGCTGACTTAGAGAGGGCAGAGTATCACTGGGCTACTTGCAGGCAGCTTCTTGAAGAAGAGATGTCTTCTGCTAGGGGTGCTGCTTTACCCACTATGAAAATTGACCTTTATGGAGGTAACACTGCTGTTAAAAACAGTATGTAACTCTAAGGTTTCATAAGTTTACGCAGACTCTCCATTAGGGCGGACCACGATTCCGGGAAAGGGATTTCCCATTCTTCAGTTATTGTTTTGGCGCAATCGTCCACCCACTCAATAGCAAATTGGGGTTTTAGTTTGTCGGGCAACTTTTTGTCTTTAAAGTTTGTAGCTGCCCTAACACCTAATCCTTTTGTCGTTAAATTAATTACGAAAATTAGTAGTCCTCCAGCTTCTTGGGAATAATAGAAGGTTAGTTTCTTGTTTTCGTTATACATTACAGGTCTCTTCTTTTACGGGTTTAATTCCACCCAGATCATAATTGACCGACAAATCAATAAGCCACGTTTTCCCTCCCCCGTGGCCTACGCTTTTTACCGGGCGGACATTTTTGTTATGCTGACAAGTCTCTTCCAAGACAAGCATACCACGACGAACAAATTCCAAGTCACCACTGCTTCCTATGTTTCTCCCCCCGTTAACTTCTTGTAGGAGGGATTGGAATTGAGTCAGAGTTCCGTGCCAATTTTCCATTTCTGGGTAAGCTTCCCTAACTCTTTTGGCGAAGAAATCAACAAGCTCCCCGATAGTGGACCTGTTTGAATTGTCAAATGCAGCCGCTTCAATCGTCGGGTCTATGTATGACTTAACCCCGAACCTAGAAACGTCCCTAATGTAGTCTGGTGCTTTAAACTGATTTATCAAGTAGTGCAAAAAGTAGGGTAGTTCTTTTTCGATAACCTCTTCTACTTCTTCATTCGTGCCGAACTGCTGCTTGTATTTGTCGTTCACACGTAATGCCATGACCTTATCCCTGTTACTTGAGTCAAGGGTGGGCAAAGCTGCCATAGAATTAGGGTCTACATTAAGAGACATCATCACTCTGCCCGTCCACGGAATAGATAGGGCATCCGCATATTTGGCCTGATACTCCATCCTTGGGTTTGCTACTGCTCTTTTTGACAGCTCCACAAACCTCCTCTGGTCAGTATAAGTAGCAGCAGCTATTGCGTCATCAATAAGCCACAATGCGGACCCCGCTAGTTCCTTTGTAAACTGCGTTGCCCCCACAAGGTATGTGCTTGCGTCAGCAAAACCACCTACTGATCCACCCACTACTTTTTCGCCCATTAAGGTTTTACCGTGCCCAGCAGGTCCAGTTGATATTAACATGTGCCCCTGAAATGCTTTGCATTCTGCAACTGATACAAAGAACCGTCTCCACCAAGCCAGAAAATAAGGTAGCGTAGATTTACCAGAGCTATCGTCCGCATAAAAGTTAGTGATGAACCCGTGTAACCAAGGCCAATTTTCTTTGTCCCCACACTGGGCAGGGGAAACTGGGTGCGCTTGTCTGTTGTTCAGTATTCTGTAACCGTTGTATTCTACTATCCTGTTTTTTGAAAACACCACAGGGGCTATTTCATCTACCCGGCATTGGTCAGAAATTGTGAGTATAGCAGACTCAACTTCAGATAGGTTCTCACCTTTCTTTGCTTTAGCTGAAAAACCTAAACGTCTCAGCTCTAAAGTGAGTTGTTCTTTAGGTATAATAACTGGCTTTTCATTGAGTAGTTTAAAGTATTTGGTCCCGTTAAACCAAAATTGTTCATACAAGGAACCAATCTTGCGCTCTTCATATTTCTCAACCCACTTCTTCCCAAAAATTTCACCCCATGAGACAAACCCTTTGCCCGCCCGATCACTGTAACAGACCATACCACTCTCGCGAACTTGGCACCCGTCACGCTCAATACCGTCATCAATCCAGAACAAAGGACCACGACTACCCACTTCAAAAGGCCCACTCCACCTGTTACCAAATCTTGCTTCCACCTCTTTAGCAACGTCCCCTATGGGGATGTTAGTTTCGCCGCTAGAAATAGGAGTTCTATTAGCAGATTTAAATAAAATCTGATGTAGGTCTACTGCTGGTATCTTACCACCTGTCTTAACCCAATTTGTTCCAAAAGCAAAATGCTGTGTAGTCTTGAGGCTTGTGTTGTCAAACCCTGCCAAGAGCCTGTTAGCTTGCAGCATGCCAGATAGGTCACGTATGAATGTATCTGCTAAACGGGGGTCAATAGGGAATGGTTTCTCAAATTCCCAAACCAAACGCGCATACCCTGAAGGAGTCTCGGATCTCCATGTTGGCATATGGGAACCCATACATCTTTTCTTTAAGGTGTCGTCTATGTCCGACCAATTAACCGGAGCGTCATAGTCCGCGATGAACCCGTGCATAAATCTAATGGGGTTGTCCTCTACGATCCGCGCATTAGGGTTGTCCCCTTCATAAAGAGAATAGAAAACGTAATCAGTTTTTGGGTCCGCACTCCACGCCCTAACGTCAGCTTTCTTGCTTAAAGAATTTGGGATTAAAGCTTTTACGGAAAGAGGATCGTTGAACACGAAAACTTCGTGTTGCCTCAAATTTTTTATGTATCTGTATGGTGTTTTGTGTGCGCTCATTTTTCGTAGCAATCTAAAATTTTACCCTCTGCCGCAAGTGGTAAATCTGGAATCCAACTAGGGGGAGTTGACATAATTTCTGTTATGTCTCTCAAAGCTTCTTCTGCTTTGTCTTCTTCAACTTCTACAACTACTTCGTCGTGGACATGCATTATTGTGCCCCACCCACTTTTTTCTACCCGAAGCATCGTGTCACAAAAAACGTCTCTTGCTAGTGCTTGGCTTGCGTTCTCGGCTAACTTTCCGCCGAACAAAGACACGTTTGATTGCCGTCCTTGCTGAACAATTTTGACAAAGTATTTAAAATGGTTTTTGCCATCCTTAAATGTGTTGTCCTTCATGCGTTTTACGCGCCCGTATCTTAGCGACCTGCCTGAAGGTAAACTGATTTCAAAGTTTTCTCCTATGTCTGCTGCAATAGCCAAGTCACCTTTGTATCTATGCCACAACCCAACTACTTTTGGCATACAAGACCTGTATGTTTTCACAGCTTCTTCACCAGCATCCAGAGTTATATTTTCCATAGCTGCATAACGGGCACCACTTGCTTGGTAACCACAACCTAAAACAGTCTGTTTTACTGCATGCCGCAAACCCGGGTTAGCCTCCTTCAGAGGTTTATCCCCTGCCTCCCATCGTTTAAAACGAACAGCAAATGTTTCGTAGATGTCTTCTGCTTCAGCTATTTCTTTAAGCATTTCAGTATCCCCGGCTAACCAGCACAGTGTCCGCACCTCAATTTGTGAAAGGTCAACTACGACGAGTTTTTTACCCTCATCAGCTTTAATAAGATTACGCATGGTTACACCGAACAGTTCTCCTCTAGGGAGATTCTGTAAGTTGAGGTTACCCCCTGACCCTGAAAACCTCCCAGTGTGCGCCCCAAAGTAAAGGATACCACCGTAGTATCTTCCGTCAGGTAAGACAGCACGATCAAATGCCTGAAGCTTTTGGAGGAGCGCGTTAATTCTACGCCACTCTTGCACTGACGTAATCCACGGGAACTCCTTACGGTATTTCTTGCTAAACTCAATAGCAAGCGGGTTGTCCTGCGCCAAACTCGCGGGGGGTTCTATTTTTTGCTTTCTGCATTCCTCGTTAAAGGCTTTGCGAGAAAGCAATGCAGCCTCCCCGTTCCAAGGAATACTATTTTCCGCCTCAAACAGTTTAAGCTGTAGTGCCCCTAAGTTGTCCTTTAAGGCATCCGTATCAATAGCTATACCCCTTCTGCAAATCTCCCTGTTAAGGTTGCTAATTTCTTTTTCGTGTTCAGGCCAAGAAGGTGACAGGTCTAGCCATAAGTAGAGGCAAATCCTAGCGTCTTCTTCAGCATACCTTAAAAATTCATCCTGCTGCTCTTTGTCCAAGCTCTCAAAAGTTTTTCCCTTCATGCGGTCTCTAACGGACTTGTCCATTTCTAGGTTGTAAAGAGTAGCTGAAGCACCACCTAGATTTCTTGGAAGCCCAAAGAAAACACACATATCTGCTGTGCAGCACCATTCAAGATAGTCGCAGCTCTCCCATCCTTGGGTGTCTCTCCCCCATAGGTAAAGGTTTTCATCAAAGGATGCGTTGTGACTTACAACACGGCAACCCGTTAGCTTACCCCATTCAAAATCCTTTGGGTGACCACAAAATGTTTCACCGTCTGAGCTATGCCCGGTTACTAGGTATGCGTCAAAACCGGGGTGGTTAAAGTATGCTTTGTTGCCCAGTTTCCTGACTGAAACCTCACTATCGAAGTAAGTCTCAAAGTCAATAGCCCAAGTGGCTACTTCGGGTTTTGGCCTTTCAGCATCAAGTTTATATTTGTGTTCCATAGTAAATATAAAGCCCACCCCCGGCTGGAAGGTCACCGGGAGTGGGCTTGTTTGGTCCCAAGGTAGGGCGAGTGGTTAGGTTTCCCGTCCTTCCATTACGGGGAACCTGCGATTTCACGGTGTTGGTTCTTCCGTGAGCATTTCGATCATAGTTTCGATGGCCCGGCAGACACTCTTTGCCGATGCCAGTTGTTGCTCAACAGCCCTTTTTTGGGTTTCAAGTTGAACAACTCCAGTGGCTAACCCATCGAGTTCTTTCTGCAAAGCAGCAGCTTCCTCCAAATTTGATCTACCCTCACAAGCAGGATCAGCTTCCCTGTTGTAAAGAGCATTAATGTCTTCAGGAAGTTCAGGGAGCGGCAGTTCCATTTGCTCAATGTTATTTGACATGTGCGTAAACAGTTTAAGCCCCGTGCATTCGGGCAATAAATGCTTGGACTTCGTTGGGTGATGTTTCCTTTGTTGAAGTCAAGGTTGGCACAAACCAAGAGTAGCGCCCCTTGGTCATAAGCTCAGTAGAAAACTTCCAGTAAACAGAGTGAACCGGAGTCTCCCCGTTAAAAAGCTCGAAAGTTTTCATACGCTTGTAGGTCATCCTGTAAGCGTCTTTCTGCACCGTCATTTTCCCGATGGCATAGTTTTCTTTGCCAATAGGAAACGGAAACATCCCTTCGTCAGCCAAGTCATTCTGTGGGATAAGGAGGACAATTTCAGCAAGCTCGATAACCTTGTAATCAGATTCTTGAGCAAGCTTCATGGACTCCTCTTTTGTCATAGCAGTTTTTGGAATACCCTCTTCTTCAAAAGGGATGTCCTCCTGCCACCTTTTCATGCCTCCTACGACAATCACAGGGACTTTAGTAGACGCAGGAACAAGTTGTGCATCTTTGTCAATAGACACGCTTCCAACGTCCCCTTCGATCTGCGACATCTTTTGGATGACGTTCAATCTTGGGATTTCAATATCAGAAGCGTCAAAGACGTTCTCATTAAAGATACTTACATTGGAAGCATCTTTGGACACGATAGCTGTGTTTGATTCAGCGTTGTCCACTTCAGGCTCGCTTACGCTAACCTCTTTCGCGGGTGCTTTTTTAGCACTTTTTGTTTCAGCCATAATAGGTGTATGGTTTCTGGTCTGTTATTTCACAGATAGAGTGTAACGGGTTTTACCCTTTTCAACTATCTGCCGTTCAATAGCTTCATTCTCCAAGTCTCGGGCTACACCCGATTTCTTACCTTTTGGAGTCTTCTTTTTTACAAGGTCAACAATCCGGGAAAAGGGAACGGCTTGTTCCCAGTCGATAATTTCTTCTTTGGACAAACCATGTTTGACACCAAGTTCAATAAGACCATGACCATCAAGCGTGGTTTTTTTCGCCCCCAGACTTCGTAGCTTGAGGTTTTCAAACTGTTCATCCCCGTCTTCTAACGCAAGGTTTAGCACCTTGTGCTTGATCCCTTCCGCCCATTTCATAACCACAGTTGCGGTCACATAAAGCTTTTCCAAAACTTCAGGGTCATCAATTTCCTTTGAGGATATGGGTCCGTCTGGCAGCAATTCTGCGTGCTTACCTAGTTTGTCCTCATGTTCATTAACATATCTTTCAGCTACTGCTACAGCTACTGCTCCGAGCGCAGGGCACTTGTTTTCATAACGACAAAAACGACAGTCCACCCCGGGGTTGAGTTCTTCCAACTCAGGTTGCCCCGATTCCCATTTTGGACGGGTTATTTCTGCGTTATGTATGATTGTTGAAACCTCTTCTCGCAGAGACTCCATTTCACTTCGCTCAAATTTGCCTATAAGGACTTCGCCCCGGACAGGAACAAGGAATACAAATTTAACTGTTTCGAGTGTTGGGTATTTTTGGAACAAACCAAGGGTGTAACTCCTAGCTTGCATGTTGTCTTCAGGTGAGTCAATCACACCCCACCCGGTCTTGTAGTCAATGGCGACCCCCCACGTTTTGGATTCAGACAGAACAAACAGATCCAGTGTTCCCCATTGTTCTGTCTTAGCGTCATGTTCAATATCCAGAACAATTTCTCTTATTACTTCTGGGTTTGTTCCACCAAATGCCGCAGTTAAGATGGTCGTTTCCTCATCTACAATTTCTTTGTAGATATTAAGCTCTTCTTCATCGTGGAGCGCACTTGGATCTTGTGCCTCCAGAGCTTCATGGATGCGGGTTCCCCGTTCTGCTGCGGGGTTTGTTCCATCAGTCCCTTGGTAAGCAGCGCACTGCTTTAGGTATTTTAATTGGGACGGGGAAAATTCGGCATGTCCTCTAGCCGAGTGGTCTAGTTGCTCAACTGATTCTGGCATTTGGTTTCATCTTTCTTGGTTTGGGAATCTGGTTTCTGGTGTAAGACGTCGAGAGAACACCTTTTTTGCTCTAACATGTCAACGATTTTTTCCTCAATAGTTTCATCAGCCACCACAACCTTTTGAACTACAGGGCTTTTTGACCCAGCACGATGCGCCCTTCCGAGAGCTTGGATGTGTTCTTTAAGGTTGAACGTAGGAGATAAAATAGCCTGTCTTGGGAACCTCCCATCAGTGTCATGGAGACTTACCCCCACACCCCCGGCAGATGTCATTACAATTATGACTCTATTCTTATTGTCCTGAAAACGATTAACGTGTTCTTCTCGCTGGGCGGCTGATTGCCCACCTATAATTATTCCCGGGTCTGGAAGTGCATTATAAAGAGCTTCTGCTGTGTCCCTGAAATTCACGAAAACTATAACGCTAAAGTCTTCTTTAAGGGCATCGTTTACCATGTCAATTAAGTCGGGAACTTTTAGTGCCTCAACGAATTGCCGCGCCCTTAAAATTTGAGTGAGTATGTTTATATCGAGTGACTCTTCGTGGACGACTTCATGCTCTACTCCGACGAGCCTCTCAAGCAAAGCCTCGTCTGAAACACCTAAATCTTCGTAAGTAGATTTTATGTCCTTCATTTTAGTGAAGGATAGTTTTTCTACCGATACGTGGTTTGAACTAAACGCCCCGGGTAAATCCTCTAAGGTTATTTTTGTTCCTTTACCTTCACCATAAATAGCCTTGTTTATTTTGCTAAGGTGTTTGACAGCACCTCTTTGCCACTGACCCCATTGGTTTCTCCAACACCCGTGAACTGCCATCCACTTAGGCCAAGACATCAGGTTATCGCTACTTGAGTTTAAGTTGTGTAAACCCAAAGCATACCCCAACGCCCTCATTTCAGTGGGGTCTTCACAAGCTGTTGCGCTTATTAGTAAGTTTTTTGCGCCCTGATTTTTTGCCGCCACCAGCATTTGTGCGTTTTGTGTGAATGGTCCCTTTGCTTTGTGGCATTCGTCCCAAATAATTAGTGTGTTGCCGGGGTCTGGTAGCAGCCACTTAAAAGTCTTCTTACCTTTTTTAGACAAAAACTTATTACGCCCGACTCTTATTTTTTCATAGTTTTCTATGAAAAGTGGTTCAACCCCACACTCGCCTAGCTCTCTTTCCCAGTGCGGAATAACTATTTTAGGACACACGACAGCTACGTGTTTGTAGTGCTTTGCCGTGTAAGCAGCAGTGAGTGTTTTACCAGTCCCTGTTGTAGAAGAGTCTAATGCTACCCCGAATTTTTCAAGGGACAGTAGGATCTTGTTTTTATTAACCGCTTGAGCGGGGAAAAGAGTTTTCATTCTACCTCAATTAAAATACCCCCGTCAGTTAGCTCAGTTATTTTACTGACTAGTTTGCTAGGAAAGTCGTTACAGACACGATCCAACTTAGCCCCAACCCCCAGCAAGCGGTTCCCGGGTAACCTAACAGAAATTATATTGTTAGTCCCTTTAGCTTTTTTGCAAAACAAGGGCAGCTTACTGTCTGTTGTTATGAGGAACTTTTGACCTGCTTTGTGTAAGCTTACTTTGTTCCCCGGTTCTCCGTAACTATAGCTAGGCATCGAACAGCTAATGTTTTTCTTTAAGCTCCACCGTATAATGTTTGAACCCAATGTCTTTAATACGTTTCAGAGCTTGCGGTTTTATTTCCCATCCTTTTTTCCAAGCACCGGGGTCTTGCAGTATTTCTTGAAGGTTTTCATACGCCTGCTTTGATTTTTCTTTAGCATTTGAAACCCCAATAGAGTTAGCGGATACATACATCCTGAATCCGTTACCTTGTTTTTGGGCGCGGACTACGAAACCTGAGAAGCGATGCTTCTCTTTTGTCATTCTAGTTATTCCTTTCATGGTTGGTTAGATTTAAAATATCTTTTGAGAACACGTTCATAAGCGGGGAAAAACACCTGCTCCATACACCGGACCACTGCTTCTTCTTCCCAATTTTCACAAAATGAAAGCCCTGAGATGTCAAATGCAGCGTGCATTAGCTCATGCCGCAGCGTCCCCAGTATGTCCCCGTTACTTAGTTTGTGGTCTAATGTAATTTTCCTCCTGTCATGGTCATATGTCCCATAACAATCGTCTAGTTCCCCACGCACTATTTTTATTTTTTGCCCTGCGACCGTTATTTGTTTTGGGATCTTCATTTTGTTCCGTCCACCTTTTTTTGCAAACGACGATATGTGTCGTCTAATATTGTGGCTATTTCTATTATCTTTTTGCGAAATGCTTCTACCCTTTCGGGGTCAGGTTTGTCTTTACAGATTTCATACGTGTAAACCTCAAGAAGCCTTTTTGACATGTCTTCCCATGTATTTATTCTCTGTGGATTTTCTTTTTTCATTGTACTACCAGTTGTGAGACCAAAATGTTACCGCAAAGCTGTTTGGGTAAAGTGACCGAAGGTAGTCTAAGTCAGTCTTATCCGCACCTTGGAGTTTTAACTGATCTAGTTGGTTACCCCATTTAAAAGGGTAGATGCAATCTGAGGCTAACCGGGTGACATTTGGCCTGTATGCCTCTAACGCCCAGTTCAATCTGTCCGGGCCAAAAATAGACTCTGTTTTGTCCACATCGTTTTCTCTGAAATCAACCATCCCGTCTATGGCTACCCTTAGCCAAAACTCATCTCCTTTGGGGGACGCTAAAAAAGCGTTGGGCACGGGTTGCTCCTGCTTTGCCATTTCCCCCACTATAATATGTGCGGGTAAAGCGTTTAACACTGGGTCCAACGGGCGCAGGGAAACGAAATCTAAGTCAACGTAAACACCCCCAAATTTGTGCATGTAAAGTATTCGGGCTAAGTCAGACCTCTCAACTCCCTTGTTTAAAGACTGATACACCCCGTAAAATTCAGGGTATTCATCCATTATTAGACTCTCGTTAGCTTGGTCAGACCATAGAAGGTGTTCCCAGTCCGGGTAATCCTTTTTCCAAGACTCTAGCCACTCAGGGAAATAAATGTCCGCAGGAGGGTCAAAGTCCTTCCAAGTTTGATGTATTATTTTAGGAATCACCCCAAGATTTCATTTGGTTTATTTCTTCTTCCGACATAGGGACAGGTGGTTTGTTCGCAGTAACGCGAATTGCCCCTTTCGTTTCTTCCGGTGCCACAGGGTTAATAGTAGGTGCCACCTTATTAAGAATTGCAACGATGCCTTTTTTGGATGGGTCAACTTCCAATGTTTGCATTTCAGGTTCCCCCATTTCAGGACAATTAGCTTTCAATTCCTTAATTGATGAAAGCGCACCTTGTTTAGTGCTGAACCACTCGCGGTCTGCTCCTAGTGTTACTTCGTATATTTTCATAGTGGTGGTTACTGTTTAGCGTATGGTTTTGGTTCATGTTCAATGTAATCCTCTTCCCGCTTATACCCCTTGCGGATATACTTACTGCGGACGTATGCTACGGCGTCACTGTATTCAAGAAATGCAGGTCCAGACGTAAACCACCTTAAAAGCAAGCCAAGTTGTGTGACTTCTCCATCTTGTGCCTTAACATCAGGTATTTCATCCATAATGCCGCCCTCCCACCTTGTTTGAATCCTCCACAGGGGTTCTCTTAAAGCGTGTGTCTTAACATTTTTTAAGCGGACATACATGACTACGCCTTCCATTATTTCCAGAACTCTTTTGTCAATTTTGCCCCAGTCGATTTTATCAACATGGGTTTCTTGTTTATTCATAACTTTTTAAGCAGCTCCCTTATGTTTTCTATTTTCTTTTTCACTTCTTTTCTTCTACCGGGGTTCTCTTCGATAAACAAAAGGTCTTTTCTTATTACCGCTAGGGCGGACCCTCTTTTTATTAGCGCCCAGTATTTAGCTACGTCTATGACTTTGCTTTTCATTTAGGTTGTTAGAAAAAGTAAAGTGGGGGCAGGTGTTTCAATGAGAGGAACAAGAAAACCCCCTTGTCGTAGGTTCTCCCTACGCACCATGCCTACCCCCACTAAAATTTTAGGGTAAGCTTTCGGCTTGAACTTGATGCTTAAATTCCAAGTGTTCTTGTTTTTGTATGGTGGGGAGGTCTAGCATTTCTCTCCATAACTTAGCAGTTTTGCAACGGCACTTTTCTATGCACGTATGCTTAAAAATCTTCCCGTCATTGGTTCTAAACTCTTCTCCAATTTCCTTGTCGTGGAGTGAGCGTAGCTTTTGATTTATTCTCACTAGGTGCGCTCCGTTTATTTCGTAGATCATTGCGTATCTCCTCCTAGTCTAACGTGTTCTGCTATCAGAGCTGCATCTATTAAGCCATCGTGCGGTTTCTTGTGTTTCTTAGTCGGTAGCCAGTTTTCTTCCGGCCAATGTTCATTAGCTTTATCAAGTGCTAACAACTTTGTCAACCCCTTTTCTTTTTTGGCTAACATTTTTTTCTGCCACGCATGAACTGTCACCCTGAACACGCTTACTCCCTTAGCTTCAAAGAAACCCTCCATTTTCCCAAAATTTAGTGCCAGAGAACGTAAAGCTCCCGCACTTGGACAGTGGTGGGGTGCCGCTTCTATCGCTACAACCAGATTGTCAAACTGACGCGCCCATTCCCAAATTTGTTTGTTATCAACCTCTTTACGCCCTGCTACTTCGGTAACAGGCATAATTTTTGTGTCTATTACTAAGCCATGAGACCTAGATAGTGCTACCAATCCTCCTTTTAACCCGTTGTCCACTCCGACTATTACGGAGATGTCTTCAGGTATTTCAGCCATCTGAGGGGCTAGAGTTCACTTCAACAATAGGTTCAGCTTGCCCCGGCATGTTCCCCCCGTTGAGGATCTTAACGTCTACGTGTAACGCACTACCTGCTGCGCCCACCCCTCCTTTTCCATTTGAGGACAAACCTAAATTGCGGCGTATGACGTTATCCAATTCTGAAAATTCTTTGATCGTGCGTGGACCTCTTATTTTTGCCTTGGAGTCTCTAAGAATACGCATTCCTAGATTCGCCGTGTAGGACTGGTATTGGTTTTGGACGGTCACTTCCCCGTCCGCTACCTTTTCTATTACCTCCATTTCTTCATCCCGGGCGAGAATTTGAGCTACTCGCATTATGTCCCGTTTTTCTTGGTCACTAAGGGATTCAATTAGGTCTTTGTCAGCGCAAGTTTGTTCGTCTTCTTTTGCTTCGTGAATAGCTTCCACCAGTGAAGAATCCAGTTCCTCACTTTTTTGCTCAGACAGAATGTTTTGATCCATCTTTAGGGTGTCAGTTACCCCGGCATTTTTCAGCCATCTACGCAACGTAGAACGGGGCACCCCCATCTCCCTAGAGACTTTACTTTTATCCCCACATTCTTCATAAAGCTGTAGTGCCTTAGTTTGAATAACAGCCCTTGCTTTAGGGGACATGAACCTTAAATCCGTAGGTTTAGGGTTTTTTACCGGAACTCTGTCAGCCTTTTTGCGCCCTTTGCTTGGTTTGCTACCCATTTTGGATACATTTGCTATACGCCCTTAAATACTACACTCACAAATTATTTATGCCAAGGTCTAAGATAAACCCCCTAGAACCTCGTCTTGACCCAAGTAACCCGAAACAAATGGATGTGGGCGGGTTGAACATTCCAGTAACTAATTTGTTCACTGCTTGCCTTTATGGGTTTGGGCACCACCCGCAACCAGCAGCCCGGGAGTATTACTTTTGGAGGTGTGCTGACATTTTGTGGAACCGGGATGACCTTCCTGAAAAGCTTATGGAGAAGCATCCGTGGGCTGAGTTAATGGTGAAGAAACTCGTTCGGAACAGGTATGTAGCGATTGGAGGCGCAGCAAGTTCCGGGAAAAGTCACCTTTTAGCTGGGTGGGGGATTCTTACTTGGTTAGCACAACCCGCAGATACACTAGTTTTAATGACTTCCACGGCACTGGGTGCGGCTCGGCACCGTATCTGGGGGTCAGTAATATCTCTCTTAACAGTTTCTGACACTCTTCCCGTAAATATACGGGACTCTACAGGGGAAGCGTCTTATTTAGACGAGACAGGTAGAACAATATCCCGGGCAGGGCTAACGCTTATAGCCGCCGAAAAGTCCCGGTCCCGTGAAGCAATAGGCAAATTCGTGGGTCGGAAACAGAAAAGGATTCTCCTTATTGCAGATGAGCTGGGGGAGATTAGCGAAGCTGTTTTGATGGGTGGCTTATCTAATTTGAGTAAAAACCCATTTTTCCAGTTAGTAGGTATGTCCAACCCAGCGTCAAGGTTCGATACTTTTGGGATATGGTCTGAACCCGAAAAAGGGTGGGATTCAATAAATGTCGAAACCGATGATGAGTGGAAGACAAAATGGGGAGGTGTCTACATCCGGTTAGACGGTGAGCGTTCTCCTAATGTAGATGCAGGTAAAACTATTTACCCGTATTTACCTACGGCGGAAAAACTAGCTGAAGATAAAGCATTACTAGGAGAATCATCACGGGCTTATTACCGGATGGTGAGAGCTGTTTTCTTTGATTCTGATGAGACCGAGGGTGTTTACGGTGAAACTGAGCTAATTCGGAGCGGAGCTTTCAAAACCGTGGAATTTCAAAAAGGACAGTCACGGCTTATAGCCGGGGTTGACCCTGCGTTTACAAATGGTGGGGACAGGACAATAATGACTATCGCCCGTGTCGGGTTAGATGCGTCTGGTCAACTTAGCTTACAGTTTGAAGAGTGCCTGCATTTGTCGGATGACATTCATAATAAGGCAGTTCCGAGGACGTATCAAATCGTTCAACAAATAATAGACCACTGCAAAAAACGTAAAATTCAACCCCAAGATTTAGCAATTGACGCCACTGGTGCTGGTTCTCCTTTTTGTGACGTCCTCGCAGGAGAATGGTCCCCAGATATACTACGGGTTAATTTTGGGGGTAAAGCCAGTGACAAAAAAGTAAGCATGAACTCTAGGCTTTCTGGGACTGATTTATACGTAAACAGAGTAAGTGAATTGTGGTTTGTGGGCAAAGAATTTATAAGGTGCCGTCAAGTTAGAGGGATTTCTGCTGAACTGGGTAAGGAAATGTGCAGCCGTAGGTATGACATGATTAAAGGGACTTCCTCTTTGCGTGTAAAAATTGAACCAAAATCTGAGTTAAAATCACGTTTAGGGATGTCTCCTGACTTAGCGGATGCTGCATTTATTGTAATGGATCTGGCGAGGCAGAGGCATGGATTGGTTGCCGTGGACCCACCTTCAGAAGATGAGCAAAAACTGCCCGGAAAACCTATGCTTACAATGAAGTCGCTTGACGTTGTAAGTAGGTCAGAACACTCGTCTCTAGACTAATTAATTTGGGCACAAATGAAATTGACTTATTGTCATTACATTTGCAGAATTGAGGGCACAATTTTTGTGGGTCATGTCGAGTCTTAGAACTGGAAAATTAGGGGAAACTAGAAGCTTAGAAAGTGGTGCCGGGGCACGGAGGAGAGCTTCAAGAAGGTTAAGGAGTAAAGGTTACTCCAGAGCTGCCGAAAAAATGGCACTCGATGCTGAAAACTTGGCCCTTGAAGAGAAAGCAATGCAGGGAAGCGGAATCAGGTCCGCTGAACAAGACATGGATCTTACTGCTTTAAAGAAGCAAAAAAGTAAGAGCGAAAGAGCATTAGCTTCTGGATTTCGCCCACCTACAAAAGCCGCCACAGGTCAACTTTTAGACCAAAGGCGCAGTCTTTTTGATGAGATGAAAACCGCCCGGGAAGCAGGCAAAGATGTTAAAAGCTTTAGAGACCGGGCAACAAAGTTGGGTGTAACTGACGTTGGGTTTGAAAGTGCAGTAAGCAAACTCCCAGCGTTGCAAACTCCCGGAGAAGGTCCAACTCCTCCTGCTACTACAACAAGTGGGCTTGGGTTTGGGGATGTCGGAACGGCTACAACTCCTCCTGCTACAACTCCTCCTGCTACACCCCCACCCTCGCCTGCGACCAGAAAGATGGCACCCGCCCAGAACAAAATATGGGGTCTCCCCTCATCGTTGGCGAAGAGTCTGAACAAAGAATACTTAGACATCCCAAGTAGGATGCAAAGACTGCTTAGGACGCCGAGTGGCAAGGATTTATCTGAAGACCCCGAAGCTGTTAAATCATTGGAACAAAGATTGCGTAGGAGGGCTAATGTAAGCGCCCGGGATCTTCTTCTTAAAGGAGTAGACCCGTATTCCAGAGAAGGGATGCTGCTGGAGGAACATTATTCGATGTTCCCAGACGACGACGCCGACCCCCGTGAGGTGTTGACAAGGTTGAAAGATAAACAAAACCGGGATGACTACGCCGCTACTGTTGCCGCCGCTACCGCAGAAGATGCCGAAAAACCAGCTATGTCTCCTGAAGAACTGGATAAGTTGATAAAAAGCGCAAGGGGAATAAGCGATGTAATGCGTTACTATCGAAGTGGTCAGCCCAATAAGGGATCACTTGGTGCAAACCTAGAGGCATTAAAATAACGTGAGGTAAAAGAGCATAGATAAATGGCTAACGGCTACAACTCACCAGACACAGGAATAAGCCTTGGAGGAGAACCAATAGGTTTACCTCCTGTCGGCTCATTTGAGGAATCATCACGCCCTTCCGGGGGTCTTAGTTATGATTCAGATATTGCTCCGATACAGAAAAGATTGTTCCGAAATGTAGAGAGTTCCGCTTTATCTGACGCCCAGAAAAACGCTCTTGTTTTTGGGATGGCAGACAACGTAGAGAAAATACGTTCCATGCGCCAAAAAGCGGAGATGCAAGAGCAACAAATGCGGCTCCGTGATTTGCAATACCGCTCGACGTTAGCGGCTATGGATGAAGACCGTAGTAGAAAACTTAACGACAAAAAGATTAAGGATCAAACTATTGCGGCGACAACCGAACTTGATGCCTTTATTGCTGACCCTTCTTTAACCGACACACAAAGACAAAAAGGTATAGCCCGGTGGGGCATCAAGAACGCTGATCTCCTGTCTAAGTCACCCGGTGCTAGAGCTGCCAAAGTTTCTGCAGAGAACTGGGCTTCCGCTAATGAAACAGAAAAAGACCCTGCTAATTTTGCTAAAACAGTAGCAGGGCTTGGGCTTGATCCATATAGCCCTGAAGTAGCTAAGATGCCCGGTTCCACTCCGTTAGGTCTTAAACTGGCTCAACAGGCTCACGACAGGCAAAAGCAAATTAGGGAAGACAGTGCCGTAGCTACCGCAACGTCTAAGCGTGGCGCGGAAAT
>Ga0163179_10001250_pt1 | contig 18084 bp, 11 predicted proteins | sample AtlANTMetagenome_FD_109643 | JGI IMG/M metagenome (GOLD analysis project Ga0163179, IMG submission 109643) | Marine eukaryotic phytoplankton communities from the Atlantic Ocean - Atlantic ANT 2 Metagenome | ecosystem: Environmental > Aquatic > Marine > Oceanic | place: North Atlantic Ocean... | reverse complement strand
TACATCCCCTTGTAAAATTCTTTTTACAACACTATCGCCTGATGTAAAAATTTCTAAATCATATACATATTGTCCAGCGGATAAACTAGTTGAAGTGGATGCTCCAAGTTCCATTTTTAAAGCTCCGCCCGAAGCATTTGTCTTCGTAACAGTAAAAGTAGCAGACGCAGAACTTGCGTCAACAGAAGATCGCAGCTGTGCTCGACCTGTGTAATTACTTAAATCTAAAGCTGATCCTGATTGCTTAATAACCAAGTCCAACGCAAAGTCGGAGCCTTGGTCGATTACTAAGTTATATGTTCCTGCGCTCATTTATATTTCTCCATGCTGAAATTATATCTCAAAGGACATAAATAGTCAAGTTTTATTTTTGAAGTGGTTACTATTAACTGAGTTTACCAAGCCTTACACGATCAGTTCCATTATCCTCCTGAATAGTGATAAGTTTTGCATCGCCATCAATAATAATATTATCATTAGCCCCTACAGTTATTTTATCTCCACTATTTTGCCCAAGAGTCATTTCTCCGGAAATATTAGAAGCACTCAAGGTTCCTGCGAAAAAGGCTGTTCCATCTGCTTGAACATAAAACTTATGAGTACCAGATGTCTTCGCCTCTATAGCTTTAGCGGTACCAGCAGCATCTAAATTAATTTGAAGACCGGTGGGGCTATTGCTATCAAAACTTGTACCTCTAATTATTCCTGTACTAATATTATCGCCATGAATTACTGTTGTTCCTCTTTTATCGGTGGATAAATCTGTAAAAGCTACAACTCCGTCAAACGTATGAATTGCGACTGGATTTCCAAATACAAGATTACCATTAGCTGTTGTAGCTAGGTCTCCTCCTCCAGTGTCTGACTCTGCTGTTACTGTAAGAGCATACCACCTAAGTTCAATGGCTCCATTATAAGGAGCAAAACTAGGAGTAGTAAAAGACCAGCTATCTACAGTATCTGCATACGTTGCACCTGAGTCACTAAATTTTTTATCACTAAATCTAAAGGTAATAGTACCACTAGGTTTGGAGGGGGTACTCCAATCAGCCTGTCCTGCACCACTCTCTTGGACCGCCGAAGTATAATACATAGTTCCTACGAACTCTTTCTTCGCTGCTGTTCCTGCTGGCCCAGGTACACGCTCATGTACTTTTGCAGGAGTCGACCAATCATTAGCTGCAATATTAGCAGTTGTTCCCGAAGATAGAGTAGTTGCTTTAGCAACGGCAGTAGTCTTCCATATATAAGGATAACTTTCACTCAAGGTAGGAGAGCTTAAACTCCAACTATTAGCGGGTCCGCTGGTAAAGGTACTAGTATCAAATGCCCAAATAGATGCCCCCGGCATAGAACTACTAGGTGAGGCGTCCGATGAAGTAGCTTTATATAAGGAGACTAGAGCGACGGAGAGCCCTGATAATCCATCTGCCCCAGAAAACTGTGTAGGAACTGTCCATTCCGTTCTTAATATAGTATCTGTAGTGCCCGTACCGTTAGCACTTGCAGCAACTACCCATTGTTTCTGCGTTCCTGTAGGTGCTTGTGGACTAACGTACCATCCCGATGCCTGCCCACTAATTAAAACTCCACCATTTGCATGTATTGCTGTACCATCAAGTACTAAAGAACCTCCTCCGGTTCCTGAAAGCTTTGCTGTAACAGTAGGGAAATTAGAATCTTCGTTAGGATCCTTAATAGCTGTAGTTGCTGCAGGTTTAACGTCTTGAACCGTATATAGATATACAACTGCTGCTGAGCTTCCTTGCTGACCCTCTCTAAGTTTACCTATTGAAAATGTAGAATTTATCTGTTTATTAGTATTGTCAGGATCTAATGCTTCTCTTACTTTAATATCAAACAATAAAGGAGTGGTACTATATGCTATATCACTACTATTACTATGGATAGTTTTTGTAAGAGTGGCACCTGATCCAGAAGTTGTATAACTATTAGTACCATCTGCACTTGTATTAACTTGACTAAATCCTGCTCCTGTAACATTAAAAGCAGGATTTTGAAAATTAACAGCAGTTAAAGTTAATTGTATATTACTATATGAAGTAGTTTGTGAGTTATCCGCTTGATAATTTAAAAAGTCCACATTACATTGAACAACTATTGCTCTGCCTATAGAAGCTAGTTCCTCCTCAATAGTAAGAAAAGAAGTTATTCCTACTCCACCGCCTCTACCGTATCTTCCTGCATTCCCATCGTCGTCGGTACCTCCTGCATGGTAACTAACAACCCCTACTAAGAAGTCATTTCTATAGTCAATATCGAGTTCTTGTACAAAGGCTGCTTGATTATTTGCACTTGCAGCTGTCCAAGGGCGATCAACGTATAAAACAGTTTCGCTCTCAACATAAGCTACTTTTGCATAAAATGTTCCTATATATACTATCTCTGGTACTTTAAGGTTACCAAAAATAGAAGAAGACGCCGTAATTTTTCTTGATCCTTGTACTACATTACAGTTACCAAGACTTGTCCAAATAGAACTATTATCAGCCATGTATTTCTTTGCATCATACCAGTATGCAATATTATAAGTAGTATCTTGCTTATATAATACTAATTTTAGAGCATTCGCATTAGGACTAGAAGCGTCTAGCTTGCTAAAATCGATCATTATATAACCCCAGTCATAAATATCATTATCTCCTGCTGTTGAAGGCCAGGAGTTATTAGCTAACTCTGTACAACTAATAGAGTAAGAGTCTGCATCTGCACTTGTATTTCTTTTTGCATTAGTTATATTATTAAAAGGGGCTGCAACAAACGAACTATTAACAAATTTAAAAATTCCTTTTTCAGAGCCACTATTTATAACCATAGGCTGACAAGTGGAATATCCTCCTTTCCACATACCGTACCTACGAGGCTCCCCTTTATAAATATCACTAACATCAATTTCAGCTATTGCTTTTCCGGAGTATCTTCCTTTTTTACTAACAGTTTGTACCCCTACCCAGTGTCGGCCATCTCTCACATTATTAAAGCGAACCCATCTCTTAACCCGATTAGTTCTAAATTCTGTATTATACCCTGTTTCTATACCAAAACTATGACTAACTACATACTCTGCTGTATGCTCATAGTTACTGTCCGCACTTGTTGTAGATTCCGCATCTGGCTCATCCCAAGCTACGATTAATTCTTCTCCTTCCTTTTGATATAAAGGATCTCTTAATATTCTAAGATTTTTTGGTGCTGGAACTTCTCCGGACCCTTCATCAGGATATACTATATCAGGTACCGCTGTTGTAAATTCTCCATCAACTGCATCAAATTTAGATTCAAAATACTCTACCGCAATTATACCATACCCTGATTTTCCAGACTCACTAATAACTAGAATCTTGTACTGTTTGTATGACGCCGCATCGAGTGCTGAAGTAGTACTTGAAACTTTTTTAATCGCCCAAATAGCTGAATTTGCAGGGGTTTCAGAAAAAGCAGATGAAATAGGAATAATATCTCTTCCATCGCTTGTTGATAAACTAGCTACTGTTAATGTTCGCTCTTCAACTACAGTACTTGATAAGTATTGTAATTTTAATATATTACCGCTACTATCTAAAGCACTTTCAATATTTTTCTTTGTTACATCCTCATCTGCGTTTAATAAAGTAGTTAATGTTGTGGTAGACCCTGAAATAGTATTTGCAGTTGTAACTTCTTGCCCTCTTGTTAAATTAGCAGTTCCTCCACTTACATTAACTGTAGCAGAGTCCTGATTAAGTACAACAGATCTTTTTGGAATTATCACTGAAATTGTATAAGTAAACCCGGAAGGAAATGCATCCCCTCCACTACCTGTAGTAATATGTCGATCTAAAGTAATATGTGAGCTAGTACAGCTATAAACGCGACCGCTAAAAGGGATAGTAAAATCGGCTTCATCTTGTATATTAATAATATCCCCAGGCCCTAAAAAGGCTGCATTAATAGAGGTTTCAAATGTTACTAAATTTGTTTGATTTATTGCTGTCCATAATTTCCATCTGCCATAACGAATAGCTTGCCCCTCGGAGGTGCATCCAAATGCAACAGCTTTTTCAGATTTAACTATCCCTGTTTTTATTTGATTTTCACGATCTTCAACAATTATAGGCTGTAATTTATAATCTGCCTCAGGATTATTCCAACTAACAATAATTTGATTTGCTCGAGTTTTATCTCCTGTAGTTTCGTAATTAAACTTCCCATCTATTACATTAGACTGGGAAAAAGTATAAACAGGCTCACGTTTATCGTCAATAACTGCTAAAAATTGAGAGTCTGACCAATAAAGCATCGCTCTAAAAATTGTTGCAATATCTTTCAGAACCTTATAAGCATCAGTTGCTTTTGTTAAATAGATATTTGCTCTAAATCGAGGCTCTGTTCCTCCTTTTCCATCAGGAACTAATTCATCGCAATGCTTAGAAATTTTATATAAAGCATATTTATCAATATCTGTGCTTTTTACATATTGTCCTAATCCATACCTATTATTTACCAAAATATCATAAAAAACCCATGCAGGATTATCAGTATAAATTTTATCGGAGCGAAAATTACCATCCCAAAGTTGATTAGTAGTTTCAACTGCTCCAGTACTAACATTTCTCTTATAAGTTGCTAATGTACCATTATTCTCCTCTCTCGTAACATAATTTGAAGGAACTAATACTTTTAATCCTTGACATTCATAAGTACGAGTTGGTAAATTTTGAAAAGATTTTGAACTAAATCTTACATTTGCATATGCTGTATAGGGAAAGTTAAGTTTTTCTTTTATAATTCCTAAAATTGCAGAGAAGGCTGCCCCTCCCACAATTTTATGTTTAGAATCCTTACTCATATTTAAACCAGGCCATTTAGGGATGCCTATAGGACTACCGTCGTCATACTCATGTTTTGTGAGACGAGTTATTCTCATTTTAAATCCGTTAAAAGGCTGAAAAGTTTCTAAGTTTATTCTAAACTCAAAGCTTGTAGGAGTAAGATACCTTCCACCATGCCCAAAACAGGTTTTATTCTGAAATGTACTATTGCCTTCAAGAATCTGGTACTCCTCGCCAGTTCCTCTATCAACACTTAATTCTATCTGATATCCTGCACCTGCAGAAAGCTTACTTGCATCATCTTCGTCCACTCCGTACAGTCCACTAGCATAATTAATTATTATTTTTACTTCATCTATTAAGCTTGCTTGGGCTCCACTTGCAGTAAAAACTTTAGCTACATCTTCTTCTAGTGGTCCTGCTGGGGCAGGTATTGCCACAGTTGAAGTGCCCGTTCCTTCTATAGTAGGTAGAGCTGGTTGATCTAAGTTTCCAGGTGCAAAGTTATATCCAGACCCAGGATATTTAGCTTCTAATTGTTGGTTACTAGCAGAAGAATTCGGAGCTTGAGTAGTAGTATCCTGTAGCGCTGATGTGATAGAAAATTTAGCGTCTGATTTAGTTGTGGGTGAATTAGTACTTAATGTAATAGTAGTTCCACTAATAGAAGCAATTTCTAGAAATATATCTAAATCTAAAGTATGTGTTGTTGAACCGTTCATATCTGCGTCGGTCCATATTAGATATGAACCTGTGCGATTTCTATAGATAAATTTTGCGGTTTGGTCTCCTTCGTGAACAGCCGTAAGAACTCCGTCTAATTGTCTGCCACTATTGAGTTTTAATCTACCCATAACTGTATTATTCGCTACTTTCCAAGAGCTGTTATAGTACGAGAGATCTGCAGAGGGGTGGTTCCAAGCATCATCTAAAGAAGCTCCTGCCGTTCTAGTTATAGGAGCTGAGCCTCCTAGAGGGATAGAAAAATACCCCGCGCCATTATCGTTAATAGGAGTTACTTGTCCTGATGTTACTGTAAGACTGTATGCATCATAAATACATAAATATTTTTTACCATTTTCACTTGTAGAGACATTAAAAGAATTACCTTTAGTGTCAACTGTAACACTACTACTACCACTATTTAAAGAGCAAGTGACTCCTTCAGGTGCACTATAAGCTGCCTGGTCATTAGTCTGTAGAGGATCGTTATTTAAAAAGACACTAACTCCTCCTTCTACTAGACCTGCGATAGGACCTTCAGAAATAATATCAGTTATAAGAATAGTTTGTTCTGTTGATCCACTAGTGGCAGTATGAAGAGAATCATTGGCTGGGGAATACTCTCGCCTACTTAGGGCTCCGATAGAGGGACTTGGCATAATTAACTGTCCTGCACAAACCAGCTTCCTGTATTAAGTTCAGGATTGCCAGTTGCTCCGTTGTTATTAAACATTGCGGTTTGTCCATAAACTGATCGTCCGGCCATCTCAAAGCCGACCGGTTGTCCAGGAACTCTTAACCGCCCATATAAAACAGGAACAGGGTCGCCTTCGACCACATTAGACGCTGCTCCATTAAAAAGATAAGTAGATTCTCCGTCTTGATCTGTTGCCGGATCAGGAGCCATCATTTGCATTATTCCCATCATTGCTAAGTTTAATGCCATACTTACTGACACGAAAGCAAATACCTGCCACGCTGTACCTAAATGACCGGCCATTGCTGCTCCTAAGGTTGGAGCCGTGACACCTGCTGCTGTACCTGCTGGGGTCACGGTTCCAAGCATCTGAGGAGCATAGATTGCTATCACAATTATTGCTATAGCTGCAAGTATTTTTCCGAACGCAGACTTTGAACCTGCAGGCATTGGTGTAATTGTGATATCTCCTTCATGTAACTCCATTAACATCTCTGTCTCATAATCAAAGTGATTATCAGCAACATCCACAGTAAATCCCGTGCCTTTTTCATGACAATCAAGAAGGTATTTTCTAAAATCATTCCCATGGTTTGCATCTATACATTTAATTGCATCCCTTACTGTAGGCGCATTTATTTGAAACCCTGTTCCAAATTTATCTCCTAACTCTCCTTCAAGATGTATAGTTCGCATCATATCGATAAGCTCCTATTAAATATTTATGCCATGTTGGGAATAAACTTTCTCTACATGAAAGTCTATTTACTGCATGGTGATAAAAAATATCGTTTCCTAAATAAACTCCGCAATGGTTATTTATTTCTGTGTACACTTTAAAAATAAGTACATCGTTTTCTTGTAACTCGTTAAGCTCAACTGGTTTTCCTCCCCAATCTTTTATTACTTCATCAGAAAAGTAATCAAGCCCTTCCTTATCCCACCAATCGTCTTCAAATAAAGCTCTTGGAGGTATTTCTATATTTTTAGTAATAAGATAGTCTCTCATTGCTTCGAAACAATCTGTTACTCCAAATTCATACTGTCTTCCATATAAATTACAAAATACTTTTTCAGGCTGTAAGACGGTTAAGTCCATGTCGGGATAATTAAAAATATAATAAGGTATCCCTAAAGCATTACATTGTAGTCTATCCGCTTCGCTTGGCTCAGATGTAGAATCTGGATGACTATGAACAATTCCAACTATATCCGTTGTTCTTCTTAACTTTAAATACTCTTTTGAGTCAATAATAAAATCAGCATCATCTTCTGCAACATTTGTACAAGGAAAATATTTTCTTTTTCCCTGTACAACACTTAATATTCCACACGCCTCTCTTGGGTATTCTTCTTTAAATTGTTTTTCTAACTCTAATACATTCACTATCTAAACTTTCTACTTCCTGGAAAGCCTCCAAACGGTAAACTGGAAAAGGAATTAACTTCAGTGTGTGGTACGGCATTAGTATTATATGTAGTACCAATGCCTTTGGGTACGGCCTGATATCTTATTTTACAAGACTTTAATAGTTTCCCACAAGCATCTCCTCTAACCCAATAACTTGAATCTGTTCCTGGAGTTTTATAATCACTACTGCTTTGAGCCTTTACTGCTCTCCATACCGTATTATCATGTCGTACATATGAATTTTTTCTAAAATCAGGTGGACTAGCAGTATCAACAGTATAACTTGTACTACTACTCCAATTTGTATACGTTCTAACAATCTGCCAATTACTGCTTCCTTCTTGCGGTGCGGAGGGATGGCTGCTTCCTGCCATTTCCGATTCTGCTCGCCAGTACAATCCACCATGTGAAACATACTCTCCTGGCAAGTATGTGGTAGAAGCAGAATAAGCTCCTACCCAGACTTTACCAGTAAATGTAGCGGATGCAGTAGCTCCTGAACCTCCGCCTCCTGTAAAAGTAATAGCCGGTAAGGTAAGCCCGTAACCAGAACCATTAGTAGTTACTTTTACATTAGTAACTTTATTACTAGTAAATGTTAAAGTAACATTATCAGAAATTGTTTGAGCACTACTTAATACTACTGCAATATTTGAGGTTTTACTGCTTACTGTAACTGTACCAGAAATCCCTGTTCCTGTAACAATATCTCCGATACTAATATCCACATTAGTGGTACCTGCATCAAGAGTAACATTTGTCGAATTATTGACGGCTCCATTCACAGTTGCAGTTCTTGCTTGTGCTGTGACTGTTGCCGTAGCAACTGCTTTAGCCCCTGCATAACTTACTGTAAGCCCTGCCACAGTTTGAGTACCTGATGTATGCGTAGGATTACCAGAACCATTTCCAGTACCATCAGCATCAATAGTATATACATTATTGCCGTAAAATACCTGATTGAGTGCTGTATAGCTTGCTGAATTACTCCACTCAGAGCCTATTACTACGGTTGGAGCGGAAGTATAAGTATTACCCCCATTAGTTACTGTTATAGAATCTAGACCATTTGTAGAAGCGGTTCCCGATAAAAAACTCGAAAATATTAAAGGCTCATCATTACCTGTAAAATAAAAAGTGTATTTAGTATTAAAAAGATCTGCTATTTGTTCATTTTTCTTCCAATAACAAGCGCTTCCTTCAGCATTATCATAATATCCTTGATATAGCCAAGGACAATACTTTCCAATAACTAATCTTCCCGGTACCTTTATCCCTCCCATATCAACAGGGGAAGCCAATTCTACTTCAACAAATAGTAAATTCTTTGCTGAAATTCTATCTATAATGAAAGTTTCTTTGCCAAATTCATATGCAGTAACACCACTTCCACAATATTTTTCTAAAGTTTTTCTTCTAACTAATCTTGCACCAACAAGATGCTCTACTTTAAAATCAGCAGCATTTAATGCTTCACCATTAACAACTGCGTCCCACACTCCATCTTCCATCTGATCTTTGAATTGAGACCCTGTTTTAAGAATAGATTCGACATTTGCAAAAGTTAACTTAGGACGACTTTGTGCTCCTTCAGCAGACTTCTCAACCCCGTCCATCATGATAGGTAAAGAAATATAAGTATTACCATCAAAAATAAGTTCTCTTTCAGAATTTTCAAAAGTTAACGTAGTATTATCACTTAATGTTTGAGAACTACTTAAAGTTAGAGAAGTGTTGCTTATACTAGAAACTGTGACTGATCCAGAAATTCCTGTTCCTGTAATTAATGCACCCGTTTTAATATCTGAATTAGTTGTTGCCGAATCCAGAGTTACACTAGTTGAATTATTTACTGCCCCATTCACAGTCGCTGTTATACTAGAATCTAAATCATTAGCAGAATGAAAATAGAGAGTGTTATTTGACCCCGTCCCTAGTTCAAGTTCATATAATTCTATAAGTCCACTTGCTATTTCTAAAGACTGAACATCTGTAGATATTACATCATTTGTCATGGCTCGTAAACTCGGTTAAATGTTGCCATTATAGTATAGTGATCAGAACTAGAATACATCAAACTCCAATTTGCGCACACTACTTTAATTGTTGTTACTTTATTACCGCTACTATCTGTAGAGGAGGAATTTTCATCTGGAAATGTAAACGAAAACGAGGTTACTGCTTTTTTATCTTCAAAAAATTTAATAATATCGTCAGCAGTAGCTTTAGGTTTATTCGTTAGATTAACTGTAAAAACCTCATTTAAACTATTTAATCCATCGGCTATTCTTTGTATATACCCATCACCAAATGTTGCGCTCCGCACTCTTGGGTTAACTTGACGCTGTAACGTTTTATCGGGAACGATAGTTGCTGTTGTAATATTTGTTCCGGAAATTTGAAAACCAATATCTGCCATTATGCTACCCCGTATGGATTAAGAATTCCGCCTGATCGTTTTTGATACTGTAGTTCATCTTGGACTGCTTTAGCAACCATACGACCTAAACGTTCTCCACTTTGAGAATCTGATGTAGAATTTTGCGCAGCGCCCCCTCTCTCATCTATATTAACATTAACCACTACATTATTAGTACTTGCTCCACCTTTAAAATCTACTGGTATCCTTTTGCCGTCAGGGAGAGGAACTACTGCTTCATTTCCATGAAGTACAGCAGGATAACCTGACATCGGGCCACGAGCAATTCCACCTGTTGAATACCCTAGTGGAGGGTATAGCCCTTTCTTTCTACTTCCTCCAAATCCAGATCCTTGGACAAAACCGCTTGTCCATCCTGTTGCTCCTGATGACATTGACGTCGTGCCAGCACCAGGATTAGGTATTCCTACAAAATTTCCAAAGGCGGTACCGCCTAAAGCACCTACTAAAAGTTTTGCAACCATTAATTCTGTAATTATTCTAGCAATAACTTTAAGTATGGATAATCCCATTTCTTTAAAAGCCACTTTAGCACTTTTTGTACCATCAATTATTCCTTGGAAAGCACCGACTAAGCCGTCTGTCAAAGACGCTCCAACAGCATCTCCTATTTGTCCCATTTCTGTCAGAGAGCGTTTAGCTTCCTCTAAAGTAGCTAACTGTACCAACTTATCTCTATTAACCTGGGTTTGTTCTCGAGATAGTTCTGCGATTCTCTGCTTAGCGCTTCCAGCTTTATCAGGGTCGCCTAAATTTAGTTGGGCTTGTTTTATCGCAAAAGAGATTTCATTTAATCTATTATTAGTCGCCTGCAAATCGTTTTTTGCTTTCATAACGTCTAATTCTTTTTGCATTTGGCCGCCTACTACTCCCGGCCCTCTGTTTACTTGCTGCTCAAAAAGCGCAGTATCTCGTAGTGTATCTTTATACTTTTCTTGAGCCCCTATTAACTCATCTACTTTCTGTCTATACTTATCAAGCCCTCCAAAACCTTCAAAGATATTATTTAAATACTCTGCTGCATCGGAAGTTATATTTAAAGCCTCGGCCAATCCTTCAATACTTGTCTTGCTGTTATTTATCTCATTTAAGGAACCTCTAACACCCATCAAATCCCCTACATCAACATTCTGACTCATTGTAGAAATCATATCACGTAGGGCTCTTGTATTTCCTATAAAGGAGGCTGCTTTTTTTTCTAAATTCTCAATACCTGTAATATATGAGGCAAGAGCACCCTCACTTAAAGCTCTATCATCCGCCATAGCGTCAACAATCAATTTATGTATTTCTGGAGATAAAGTTTTTAGCTGGTCACCTGCTACTTTTAAATATTCTTGCAAACCTTCTTTAATTCTTGTAGTATTAACTGCTTGATTTCCTCCTTTAGTTGTAAATGTTGCTGCCTCGGCAATACTAGATAGTCGACCCGAAATTCCTGCAGTTGACATACCTGTGGCTTTCATTAAGCCTCTTTTCGCTGCATCATCCTGACTAGCAATACCTTTATTTATTTCTTTTAACTCTTTAGCAAATCCTTCAGCATCCTCCTTCATACCAGCTAAGAAATTTTTAAATGCATTGCTTCTTTCTAGCATTTCTCCTTCACGTCTAAGATCCTCTAGACTGGTGCCAAGCATACCTAGCCCGTCATCAACAAGGCTTTCTGCTCCTTTTTTCATACTTTCGCCGATTTTATCAAGATTTGCTTTAGAATTAGCTTGTGTTTCTTCAATATTGAAGAAGGATTTCATAAAATCTGATACTATACCAGATAAGTATACAAAAGCATCTATTGCCATAAAAATGCCTGAGAGTAGCATATCAACAATTTTAATAGGAGCTTCTATAAATGACATTATTCCCTGTCCTACTTCTTTAAGAACAGCTCCTACAACTGTTATTCGTAGCAACTTATCAAATGCACCGCCCACCTTTTTAAAACCTCGAACGACTGTGGCGGACATAGCGGTTGCCGCTTTACCTACTGCTCTATAAGCATTCCCTAATCTTTTAGTTTGATTAACGGCTGATTTAGCCCAGAAGGTTATTTTTTCATAGCCTCTACGCGTACGACCAACGCTTTTCTTTTCGGCTCTACCCATTATTTCTAATTCGTTAATAAAATTTAGACGCCTTTTTTCATCTAATTTCTGGTATTCTCCTACATTATCTCTTGCAGCCCGTAGCATTGCTACCCTTTGTCGTTCACTAATATCTTCGCCTTTTTGTAATTTTTCTAGCCCAGAACCCTTTCGTGCGTCAAGTTCTTGAACTACATTCTGGGCTCCTTGTCTAGCATCTCCATAATTCTGAACATTGGTGTCTCGTGCATCTCGGAGAGCTTGCTGAGCAGCTTCTATAGAATCTGTATACTCCTGCATCTTAAGATTAGTTTCATCAATTTCATTTTGCTGATTTCTTAACATTTCATCAAAAGTATCGTCTAATTCTTTAACGAAAGGCATGGATTTTAAAATGCCTGCTGCTATAACACCAAAGAAGGCGAAAGCAATAGTAGCGTTATCGGCAATTAATAAAGCCAACCGTTCAAAAGCGGGTAAAAAGAACTCTGTTAAGTTTCGAACAATATCATCAAAAGATTTTTGTAACCTTACAAAAGCATTTTCTTTTCCTTTAAATGCTCCAAATTGTTTGTTCAAGTCTTTCTGAACACTAGCAAGTACAGCCTGACTTCTTTCTACGGCTGTTAAACTATCTACACTTTTATCAAGGGCAGCTGCATAATCTTTTGTTGCTGTCTCTAACCTAAGAGTAATTCCTAATTCATCCAATAGTTCTGGCTCTGCTTTAGATACACCCCTTAATAACCTATTGAAAGAATCTTCAAAGTCTCTACCAAGTGCTTGTGAAGCTTTTCTAGCTCCTTCAGCCAAATCTTCTAATTGCCCTCTAGTAAATCCTTTGGCAACACCTATAGCGGCGGCTTCTGCGGCTTCTCTAAACCCGAGCATTCCTGCACTAGCCTCTCTAAGGCCAGTAGTCATTGATTCTAGTGCAGTACCGGTTGCACGTGCAAATTCCATCTGGGAGGAGGCTAAATCAGAAACATCCGCAGCTCGTTTTAAGAAATTAAATGCCGCAGAAATAGCAAATATATTTGCAGCTAATGTTGCATAGGCTGGCACAAGACCTCCTGTAATGCCTTGTGCCATTTTTGCATTATTTTTTGTCATGTTTGCAGAAGTTTGTGCAACTCCTTTTAATTGACGATCTGCGGACTGGGCGCTTTTTCCTCCCTGCTCTAAAGCACCTCCCAACTTCTTCGCACTTACAGCTACTCGTTTGGTAGTACCCTTATCATCAATTATAACATCAATATAGACCTGTCGTTTTTTTGCCATCAGCCTCTTACATTATGGGTGTACGTCTTACCTACCCCTTGAGATTTTCTTTTCTCTGCATCTGATTTTCTCTTACCCTCTTCTAAACGAGCTTTAATAACTAAACTATCGTATAACTGCATAAAAAATAAAAGTTCTTTTTTATTATCAAAATCGTAGAGCTCTAGTAACTTATAGGCTTCTAACCAGTTCTTGCCCATATAAGTACCACTCATTCCTTCCCAAACTTCTGAAAGTCTATCGTATATAAAAAATGCCACTTGAACCTCATCTGGAAACTCAGATGCATCAAGCGGCATTCTTTTGGGATCGGGTTCCACCCCCATCTGTTCACACATAGAAATATATTTTTCTATGTCAATCCTAGAGGAAGTTTCGCTTACGTATCTCTCAAGCAGCGATTTTATTTCGCTAACTTGTTTCCGGTAAAATTTTCAAGGTCACCTATCGTTTCAGTTACCCAGGTGTCAAAATCTGTCGCATTTTTCATCAACAGCATAGCATTATCCTGAGTATAAGCTAAACAATCATCCGAATCAAAAGACGTAACATCTACCAAAAGAAGCTCTTCTAGGTAACGATATTTTAAACCTTCCCATCCTTTTATTACTGCTTTACAATACTCAACAATAAATTTATCGTCATCTATTTCTTCTAATGGCTGCCTAGTCTTTTTATCCCATTTGGTAATCAAACACCTTTTTCTCAGTTTGACTAACTCTTCCCTTGCTAAATAACATAAACTTATTATCATTCCTGGGTAGCCGGGATACTCTATTTTTACGGTCTTACTAGGAGTCATTAGACTCTTTAAAGAAACGGGTTCTTTTGTTTTTTCTGGTGCTTCAGACATACGATAAATCCTTTATTCAAAATTTAAAATTAAATTATACTAAATAAGACAAGAAATGTCAAGAATTATTTTTCGTGGGTGGAAAGAAATAAGGGGCCGAAGCCCCTTATCGTTAGTAGGACGAAGGTGGGTAATATCTTATTTCTGTAATTTCATCAGCAGATCCAAAATCAGTTGGAAGTGCCGTAAAGTTAGTTTCTAAAGAGATTACATCCTCTACTGAGTGGGTTGGTACTTCGATATGTGCTGTTGGGAATATGATTTTTAATGCAGGATCAGTAGTATTGCCTGTAGCGGCGGAACCACCAATATGCATTGTAACCTTAAACTTATTCACAACTTTAGACATAGCGTTTGTACTTACTAGGTCGTTAAAAAACTGTCTAGAAGAGCCCGATGTAGTGTCCGAATCATTAAGTGTAATATAACAAGTAGCATTACCTGTAGCAGTTCTTGTGCCTGTTACGTGTTCTAGCGGCTTGTTAATAGCACCTAATTCTTCTGGTACAAGATATGTGATATTATTTCCAACTGTAAAACTGCCACCCGTTAGTGTAAGACTGTACTTACCATTTGCGAGTGTACCAGAGCTTGCATCATAGCTAGTTGCATTAAGAGTTTCTTGATCACTACTACCTGCTATGCCCTTCGCATAAGTGTCATATAACTTAAACGTATTAGTGGTTTTTGCACCAACGTAGAAATGAGTACCATTAAGAGTAACGTTACCGGTACATCCATCAATATAAACTTGATCACCATTATTAAAACCGTGAGCAGTAGCAGTTATAGTACTAGTAGTATAGCTAACTAAAGTCGCATAAGAACCTGGGAAGGTAGAAGAAACTTTATCTGCGGCATCAACTGTTTCAATGTCAACACTTGTTAGTCGATTACGAATAAAATTCTTGGTACTTGTAGTAGCTTCATCAATTGCTTCTGTAACAACAGAACTACCTGCACCACCTGTTGTACTTATAAGTCCAAATTGACGACTATTGCCTGTATTTATTAATACATCGCCAAGAATGAGGTTTCCACCACCCTTTCGTCCACCACTACATGCGGGTCTGTTAGTAGCATGAGCAGCTGATCCGAGGTTGTCTGAATAATCAACAACTTCTTTTGAAAAACCAGTCCAGTTAAGAGTAGCAATACCGTCAACATCAAAATCAATTGCAACTTCATTAACAATTGCTTCAGGTAGTCTATAAACAAGTGGATTAGATATATCTGTATCTATCAAGAACCATAATACGAAAGAATGTAGGGCTGATCTATTCGATTCTTGAATAGTAATAACCATATTATCTCCGCCAGGAGCAAGAACGTCCGTTTCTGATCCACTTACTGCCTGAACGTTCCTTCGAAATTTCTGAACATTTGAATCAGTAACGTACTTATCTGCACCAAACATTGAAGCCCATAATACCTCTTCTACTGCGTGTACTCCTGTGTTACTGCCTGTTTCCGCACCCTTAGCACCATCATAAGAGTTGCCTAATGCGCTCTGCCCTAATGAATCAAAAGGACGAATATATGTTGAAAAAGACCATTCTGCAGGTGCAAGAGAGTCTGTAAACATACGACGACCCCTTCTACTTACACCAGCACTACTTTCCATTTCGGCCAAGGTTATTTCCGAAGTGTTAGTGGTTTGAGAAAAACTGTATCCATCTAAGATGGGTATTTCCCAAACAGCCCCTTTTCCTAAATCTCCTGCCGTCTCTGTGTTGTCAGTTGTATTCCTAAACTGAATAAAACATCGAGTATCACGGCTAAAATATAGCTGTTCTGCCATGGATTATCTCCTATAAACTTGAAAAGACTGGATCGTGAACCTTTGTTCGTGCCAGAATTTTCTAATATCGAACCTCTATTAGTATTTCACCTACTCCTAGAGGATCTAGTACACCTTCATCAGTATCTATACTGATTACAGTGATTTGTTGTGTATGCTGTTCTAAACCGTTTCGATCGTGATATAATAATCGACTATTTTCCTCTAGAACAGTCTCTACGTCTTCTAATAATTCATCTAAAGCATCAACTGAGTTTTCTTCGTTTACATAACAACGTACAGTAACATTTAAAAATCTATCTTTTAAGCCTCCTAATTGATAATCTCGAGTCTCTGATCCGGCATTTAAATGAATAGCTGGAAATTGTTCTACTTCATCCCAAAATTTTAATCTAGGACTAGTTTCAGCAACTGCTTGGTGATACAAGCCTCTACCATCAATAAGGGCTAATTTATCTGAAAGGGCTTTAGTAATACCCCCTCGACGAGATGTGTAGTTGCGCTCTGCCATTATAATCTTCTCGTATAAAATCGTCCTAAAGCTAAATTTGCAGCAATCTCTCTAATGGATAAATCTATTAGAATTCGTGGATCTCGTTTACCATCTGCCCAAGGAGCTCTTCCTCTCCCTTCTTCAAAAACCTGATATGGTTCTTTTGCATAAGTATAACCAAAACTAGGGTAGCCTTGTCTGGTTTGCTGCACATCTAATAGTTTTACACTACTAGCGAAACGACCTGATTCATTTGTTAAATGAGGAGCTCCCATATTCTTTCTAACTGCTTGTGGAAGCTTATCATTTATAATTGCTAAAATTGAAAACATTGATCTTTGAAAAGTTGAAGCATTCGTTGAACGCCGCTTTCGTTTTTTTAATTTTGGAGCTTTTATATTCTTTCTTTTAATACTCAAGTCTAATCCGGTTTTTACAGCTCCGGTCTTAGTATTTTTACTCTTTTTCTTAAAATTTCTCTTATCTTTTAATTTTGGATCTATTAAAGAATGGGTTAAATCTAAAACGTCATCAACTATAGTACCACTTCCTTTTAAATTCTCGATAGGAATTTCGGCAAAATATTCTTCTAATCTATCGAATTGTCCCTTTAAAAAGTCATCAAATAAGTCCATAACTAATCTAGCAGGAACTGCTTTCATTCTATTTAATTTTCTGTTCTCTGTCTTAGCTATAATCTTACCATTTAGACCTTTAATACTATTTAAAACAATCTCACTTTTTACTTCAGTATCAGTAGGCGAATTACAAATTTCAGTTAGTTCCTCTAAGAAAAGATCAATATTTTGTCCTTTTAAATCTGCTTTTCTTGTAACTTGATCAATACTTTGAGCAACTAAATATAAAGCTCGTAAATATTTTCGATTCGGATCATTTTTAGGTAAAGCCCCTAATGCAACTGCCATCATACCGGTAACAATGCTTATATTTTCGTGTCCAACATCCTTATCTTTCATTAAAGCAGGAAATAACTTTCTAAAAATTTCTCCCTGTCTTTCTAAACTTATAAATTTATCGTCATCCCCGGTCTTGCCCTGCCGAGTTTTTTCGACTTTTTGAAAGGTAGCAGCTCTAAAAGTAACTGCTTCCCCTAAATCGTTCGTAGTAGTTATATTACCCTTAGCTATACCGTCAATAGTTTGCTTCTGGGCTTTCTTGAATAATGTATTTAACTTTGCTTCATACTTATCAGGAAGACGTAAAAGAGTTTGTACTTTTCTATTTCGCTGAATTATCTTCCGCAATATAACGGCATCGTACTTTTCTCCACGAGTAATGCCATTAATCAGGCCTTGTAGTGTTCTTGGTCTATACGCTCTTGCCACTAAAAATTCTTATATAGGTCTAATACCCTCTTAATGTGGTCGGGGAATCCTACATTGTTTGATTGTCCAGAACTTCCTTGGTTCTGTATACTAGCACCTGCTATAGATTGCCTTTGCTTATGC
>Ga0163179_10001249_pt1 | contig 18090 bp, 10 predicted proteins | sample AtlANTMetagenome_FD_109643 | JGI IMG/M metagenome (GOLD analysis project Ga0163179, IMG submission 109643) | Marine eukaryotic phytoplankton communities from the Atlantic Ocean - Atlantic ANT 2 Metagenome | ecosystem: Environmental > Aquatic > Marine > Oceanic | place: North Atlantic Ocean... | reverse complement strand
GATTCGCCAGCGGTGGCTTGAAAATGGACGGCGGGTGTATGAGCTGTCGGCGACGTCATTCCGAGACGAGCCGGATTCTGGCCTGTCATGATGCTCGCGCGAGTCGGAGAGCAGATCGGGCTTGCATAGGCTCTGGAAAAGGTCATGCCTCGTGCGGCAAGCCGTTCGATGTTCGGCGTCTCATAGAGTGACGTGTGTCCATAAAGCGTCGTGTCTGCCCACCCCAGATCGTCCGCCAAGATGAACACGATGTTCTTGGGAGATGCAGCCGAAACAACGGTGGCCGGAAAAAGAAGGAGAAACAGTCCAGCCAGGATTCGCAAGTTCTGGGTTATCGTGAAATCGCGTCGATTCATTTACTTACCGTCGTTCCAAAGAATATGAGTGCCACTTTTGCCTGGAACAATGATATCTTTCCAGCCGTTTCCGTCGAGATCGTGGACTCGTATTTGGAGTCCAATGCCTGGACCAGCGCCCGCGGGAGCGGTCGAGATTAGATTCTTTTTCCAGGTTTGTGCCTTACGGTTCCAATCGTAAAACTGAACCGTGATGTCGTCGTGTGCACCGGCGTCCCGACCCGAATGAGCAAAGTAACGTTTGCCAGTGATCAGTTCAGCTTCGCCGTCGTTGTCCACGTCGTCCCAAGCCAACGAGTGGGGCTGCGAAAACTTCTTGTCAATTAAGTGCTGACGCCAAGTGGTCGTTCCATCAGATTGAGGCGTTAGCTGCTCATGCCAGTATAGTCCGTAACTGTGACCGTCCCCCCAGACGATGTCTTGCCTCCCATCTTCGTTGAGATCAACGACTAGGATTGGACAACTGGCGTGTGGCAGGTCGAAATCGTGGTGGTATTTCCAACGCTGTGAGAAAGGGTCAGCTGCAGGCTGTTCGTACCAACCGGACTGGAAAACAATGTCTTGCTTCCCATCACCATTAATGTCACCAAAACCCATTCCGTGTCCGTTGCCGACTTCCGAAACAAAATGAGTCGTGGCGGTAACCTTGCCGTCATCACCTCGGTGAAGTCGGATGATCTGTGTAGGGTTTTTGCGATTCCATGAGTTTTCAATAAACTCAGGAGTCCCATCTCCATCGATATCTTGGAGAAAGGTTGCCTCATTGTGACCTGTACCGGTATCGAGTAACTGATGCACCGGCCAGCCTTCAACGTCATAGTTTCCAGCTCCTGGGTTTTCGTACCAGTTTACAATTGAGTGGGTGAACGCTCCGGCCAGCACGTCGAGATCACCGTCACCGTCCATGTCCAAGAGATGTTCGGAATTGTTTTGCATGTAATCGGCACCGAAGGGTGCGATTTTGCGCAACGAACGTTGTTGAAAGTCAGGCGCCTGATACCAATATTCGCCTGCCGTAATGTCCGGTACCCCATCCCCATCGATGTCCCCGACGGCGATCGCTTCGTTGTTGTCCTTATGAAGTCGTTGAACTCGCCATTGATGTTGAGGATCGCTTTGGTCTTTTCCCGCCTCTTGTGCAGACGCATGGGTCGCGATGGTTGTGACCAGAACGCCTAGGATCGCATGATGAAACTTCATAATGGAAAAGACCTCAGTTAATGGAATCGCCAAGGGGTGGTGAGTGAGTCAAATATTGTAGCGAAAGTCGCGAACTCTTCCGAACTGATACGCGAAGAGACGTCGCGCAGAAAGAGATCGCCTGTATCACCAAGTTGCCTTGGAAATAGAGAGATTAATCGCCAGTTGGGCGACCTTTGAAAGGTTATTCGAAATGTGAATCTCTTGAGCAATTCCTGAGATTCACAAAAACGACGGGGCGTTCTTCAATTTGAATGAAATGACCCCAAGCATCGCCCCGTGAATCGGGGCGATGGGTAACGGGCAAGGCTTGTCTACTTGCGATTTCTTCGGATCAGCGGCAGCATCAAAGCCAATGCTGTGAAGAATAAGGTGCCGGCAACCGGTTCCGGGACGGCAGCGACTGCCGGACGAGCACCCAATTCAAATCCGCCATCCACGAATGCAGCGACGAAGTCGGTCGAATTGAACTCTTTGTCACCATTCCAGTCGCCTGTGGCCCATACGGAGTTTCCAACGGCGCCGTCTTCATACTCACCAGCCTGAAAAACAACGACAAAGTCAGTCGAATTGAATTCACCGTCCAGATTCGAGTCGCCGATCCACGTACCCAAAACATCATGCACGTAATTGGCACGTTCCGTTGGATCGGTGAGCGATCCATCGTCAAGTCGAAGAGTTGGATCGGCGGCTTCACCGGCGATCATTTGGCCCCAGTAAAAGGGAATCTTATTAGGGAAACCGCCAGGATTGGGATCGGCCCAGACATAGTCGGTTGTAAAAGCGGTGTCGCCGTTACGAGTTCCCGTGTCATCCGGGTCGTCGTTGTCGCGGTAGCTCAATTCAATTCCATAGTTGTGACCTGCGGGGTCATTCGCGGGTCCCAAAACGGCAGGTAGAGGTGTTTCGAAAACGCTTTTGTCGATACCGACTTCAAGCATCCAACCGTTGTCGGTGATGGTGACTGCGGAATCAATGCCTGCCTCGACCTGTTCTTCGTAATCGATCGGCGAATTCCAAACTTGGACACGGTTTTCTGCATCAATGACTAACTGTACGACTGTTTCCCAAGGTGGATCGCCACCCTTGAACTCACTGCGGTCGTTGGCAGGATCAAAGTAGAATTCCACGCAGTCATTGGCCCAAGCCGCGTCATCGTCTGTATTGATTTCGTCTTCAATTATGTCGACGAGGAAGTATTGATGCGTTTCATTGTCGCGTGCGTAAAACCTGACTGAATTGTCTTCCCGGTCGTCGGGAGCCTGGGAATTCTGCCAGATTGCACCATAGTAGACGTTCTCGCCTGCATCATCCCAGCCGATCGCCGCGATGTCGCCAGTGCCGGTCAAGGGTTCCCATTCGAATGGGTCACCATCGGCAGCGATGCCGCCCGCCACGATCGTTCCAAACTGATCGAGGTTCCAATCGCTTGCATCACCATCAACGGTGATGTTTGCATTGGGATAGCTCATGAGAAAAATCTCTGCGTCGTCCGCCTGAATGGGCGATGCCATTAATAGGGCCGCCAATACACAAAATAGTTGCCATCGATGTCGCATCATTTGATTTCCTTCGCCTGGTCTCAGAATTAATTCGTAGTGAATGGACAAAAACATCACTGACCCAATCAACTACACCATCTTTAGGTCGAGTCCGTTCGCGAGAATTAGAAGGGGAAATATTGGGGGCGTTACACGTCCTCGAGAACGATCAATACCGTAACAGATGTGAACGTTGATTCCCACGGAAATCAGCGGAAATCAAATTGTTGAAACATTTTTTCTTCGGATCGAATTGTGGATTCGCGCTAATGCGTGGGGGCGAGGCGTTGACGAGCTCGAGAATTCAAGGGGTCGAGGTTCAAGGCCCGACGATAGGCTTCGTTTGCGGCCTTCTTCCGCCCCACCTGGCTTAAAGCTTCTCCCAATGCGACATGAGCACGGGCAGAATCTTCCTGAAGCCGAACGGCTTGCTCGAATGATTCGACCGCTGCCTCGTAACGCTTTGACAACACCAAAGCAGCGCCACGGTTGTAATGACCGTCAAACGAATCGGGATCGGTGGTGACGATCTGTTCGAGGAGATTGAGAGCCTCACCGTTTTTCCGATGAATCAACAAGAGTTGAGCCTTGGTAATCTGAGCTGGTATCAATTCAGTATCCAGCTGTACTGCCCTTTCGACACAAGCGAGCGCCTGAGGGAATTGCTTTCCTTTCTTGAAGGCCAAGGCAAGATTATGCTGTCGTACTGCATCGTTCGGATCTCTGCGGCACAGTTCTTCGGCCAATTCGATCGCCAGTTGTATTTGGTCCGTTGCCTTGGCAGCTTGCATGCGATCGGTCAATGCCGCATCCGTATTGTTGGACTCGAGCATTTTCTGGTAGAGCGGATCGTTATAGACGATTTGTTTTGAGAGTTCGTCGCGTCGATTCAAACGATTCACGATCGCCAGGTGCTGTCTCGCTTTGCCGGTTTTCCCCAATTGTTGGTATGCCTGTCCCAACAGATTGTGGGCGCGAAAATCCTCTGGTGCATGTGCGATCGACTTTTTCAATAGCTCGATCGCCGTCTCAAAATCCTGTGCATCGAAGGCGATCTGACCTAATCCCAGATATCCATGACTTGATTGTGGACGCAACGTTGCAAATCGGCGGAACGAGGCATCGGCTTTCTGAGGGTTTCCTTGTTGAAGATAGAGATTGCCCAGAGCGAGAAAGGTGGACGGGTAATCCTGTTCCAGCGTCGCCGCGCGTTCGTATGCCTTGATCGCCTGGTCGATTTCAAAACGATCAGCATGAATCCTGCCAAGGTAATAAGCCCACTGGTGATCAGTAGGAGCGTGTGCAGCAGCTTGCGTATAGCAGGCCAGCGCCTTCATAGGATATTGGTGACTTTGGAAGACACGGCCCAACTGTCCCCAGCTCTCAGCGTTGCTCGGGTGTGCCGCGAAGACGGTCAACGCGTTGTGGATGTCCTCGGCCGCCTTGCTGGTAAGATTGGGGATCTCAGGCAATTGATGGTGTTCGGCGAATTGTTTCAAGGCGTTCGAATCAATGGTTACCCGTTGCTCACCACCTTGTTCCAGGGTGGTAATAGGCGGCAAAGGAACGGGGGCTGTCGATCGATTCCTGTTGTTGACGGCAACGACGCCAATCGTGATAACGCTGATCACGATAACAAGTCCCATCAACAATCCCCATTTCACTCGAGCAATGCGTTGCTTGCGCGGGAAAGTTGGTTTTGGTTGATTTGAGTCGGAACGATTCATTGAATGGGTATCAATGAGTTGCATGGACGGAAAGATTGCCGAAACACTGATTGCTGGCTAGTATAACTGGAATCTGGACTTACAGAAAAAACTCCCTCAATTTCCTGTGCTGTGTTCTTACCTTCGCGCCCACGACTCTTGTTATTGATCAAGCCTCTGGCCTTCCTGGTCGTTGTGGCAACGCTCGTGTTGCAGGGATGTCGTGAGCCTCGAGTTGAAGAAGGCGTATTCACTGCGGATGCGGTTCAAAAGGAAAGCACCAACTCGTTGCTCATCGATGTTACCCAGGAAGCGGGAATTGATTTCGTCCATGACGCAGTGCGAAACGGCAACTTTCTATTTCCGGAAATTAACGGAGCTGGCTGCGGCTTTCTCGATTACGACAATGATGGGAACTTGGATATCTATCTGGTCCAAAGCGGCCGAGATCTGAGCAGCCCCAATGCAGCCGGGAAAACCAACCGACTCTACCGGAATCGTGGTAACGGGACCTTTGAAGATGTCACGGATCGTAGTGGCGCCGGCGATGCGGGTTACGGTCAGGGTCTGGCGTGCGGTGACTATAACAACGATGGGTACGTGGACATCTATGTGGCCAACGTCGGAGGCCCGTCAACCCTGCTGCACAACAATGGTGACGGGACGTTTACCGACGTGACAGAAACAGCCGGTGTCGCGAATGGAAATTGGGTGATCACACCGTCGTTTTTGGATTACGACAACGACGGCCTGCTCGACCTCTTCGCGACCAACTATGTCGATTGGTCGGTTGAAAAGAATGTCGTCGGTAGCGCGAGTAACGGACGGCCGGACTACACTGGTCCGCGATCCTTTTCAGCGATGCCGGCTATACTTTATCGTAACAACGGTGATGGTACGTTCCGCGATGTGACGAAAGAAGCTGGGATCGATGCGGCTTTCGGAGCAGGAATGGGAATTGTGTGCGCGGACTTCAATGACGATCATCTTGTCGATATTTTTGTCGCCAATGATAGCTGGGCGAATCAGCTTTGGATCAATCAAGGCGACGCAACCTTTCAGGATGTTGCGCTCGAAAGCGGTTGTGCTCTCAGTGCAACCGGATTGGGGCAAGCCAATATGGGAACCAACGCTGAAGATCTAGACGGTGATGGGAAGTTGGATTTGTTTACAACGAACTATCATGCTCAGGGCTCCATTCTTTATCTGCAAGGCAGCCAGGGGATCTTCATGGATGTCAGTAAGCGAGTTGGTTTGTTTGGGCCGACGGCTGCAAGGACGGGATTTGGTGCTTGCTTTTTTGATCTGTTCAACGACGGCTCGACCTGCGTCTATATTGGCAACGGAGCTGCCGTGGCAGGCGGCGAACTCGATTCCGAGGATAGCACCTACGCGCAAAAGGATATGGTGCTGCACTGGTTGTCTCGTGCAAAGAAGTTTGAGGACATTACGGAACGAATCGGACCTGTGATGAATGTTGCGTTGACGACTCGCGGTGTCGCTGTTGGGGACTACGACAATGACGGTGCCGTAGATCTGCTCATCAATAACAATCACGGTCCAGCCAGATTGCTTCGAAATCGTGGTGCCGACGGTCAACATTGGCTCATGATTCGTTGTCTTAGTTCGAACGGTCTATCAGATGCCGTGGGCGCGAAGATCATTGTCACCGCAGGGGGTAAGACACGCCGCCGAGACGTAGTGATCAACTACAGCTATGCATCGTCCTGTGATCCAAGAATCCATTTCGGTTTGGGCAACCATTCGGCTGCCGATCGCGTCGTCGTTTACTGGCCTGATGGCGCCAAACGCACTTGGGAAAACGTGAAGGCCGACCAGGTTTTCATCGCGAATCATCCGGCGCAGGATTAATCATGGCTGTTCCCACAGAATGTTGATCCATCTTTGCACTGGAATGAGAGTGGCTTAGCGATTCTGGTTTGTCGCTGAGACGGTCGCCTGCGCGAGGTGTTGGCAATTCCGGAAGACTGGATGCTGATCGTGCATACCGAAGGCGGTAAATTTGCTACCGATGAATCGGGTGGATTAGTTGTCTACGACGCAGCGATCCACGAGACTAATGAGCTGGGTGTTCCAGAAAGCGAACGGCCCACTCGATTTAACAACCGCGTCGGTAGGACTCTGCTTTACTGGGTTGGTTCCAACAGCCAGGCCAGATTGAATCTTGCCATCCAGCCGGTGACGCTTCGTAAGTAGATGAAGCCTTCGCTAGGGGTTCCCTTTCTTCCCTGAGCCATCCATGAGTAGTTGCCCGGCCCTTCCTTGACGAGTCGATTGACCGGCCACGTTTTACCGCCGTCAAAGCTGACCCACACCTTGAGGTTCGCGCGATTTTGTTCTTCAGGCAGCTTCGGGTCGGGCGCACTGAAAAGCAGAATGTCCTGGTCATCATGATCCAGTCTGAGTAATGCGCCCTTACAGCCATACATATCAGGGGGGCCGTCGAAGAGTTCGTCGTCTTCGTGACAGTCTCGCCACGTTTTACCGCTGTCGTCGCTGTAGGTGATCCAGCGATTACCCTTGCGCGTGTGAGTTCGGGAATTGAAGTAGATTGTCCCGTCACTCAATTCGACCAGCCCTGATTCTCCGGTACCATCGATCGGAAATGGTTCGCTGGAGAACCAGGTCTTGCCGTGGTCATCACTGTAAACCGCATTGGTATAACCCTTGGCCTCTTCGAATTTGTTGTAGTTCACCATCACCCGAGCGGGCACCAGCAACCGACCTCGATGGCGACCGTGTTTGATGGTGATGCCCGGGTCGCATGCAGGGTTGGGGTTTGTCAGGAACCCTCTCGAGTCCTCTTTCAAAACAATCTTTTCCAGTTTCCAGGTTTTGCCATGGTCTCGACTCTTGTACATGAATGGGACGGGACGAAGCGCGGCCATGAAGAACATGATCTCACCCGTGTTTTCATCAACTACGCAAGTGCCCAAGCTGGCGAAGGCGAATATCTTATCTCGGCCCCAGCCTTTTCCGTCATAGGGTCCGATCCCGAGTTCCTTCCAGTCCATTTCGATCGATTTTCCGATTACCTCACGATCTGACCAGGTGGCTCCTCCATCGGTTGATCGCTTGATGAAAATCTCATTGGTTTTCTGACCCCCGGTAATGCCGAGCATCAAAATTGTGCCATCTAGGGCGACAACCATCGGGCCATGGAAAGAGTCCTCTTCCCAGGTTTCAAAAAACGGTGGATCACCGTTGGTAATTCGGGAGATGTCAGCCTCTTCGGTGGCAACTTCAATCAATGGCGATTTCGATTTAGAAATGCCAAGGATGACGTCGGACGAATCTTGATGACTGCAACCTCCTAGTGTCAGCAACCCGAACATGAATGTTGTGAAAAAAGTAGAGCAGATACTTTTCATCGACCTGAGGCTCCGAGCGGCACGTGTGCAATAAGGGCAATCAACAGGCAATCATTCAGCGGAATGTCAATTGCCCAACAGCGGAGTCTATCAACACTCGAAATGAGATGCCAGCGAAGCGCATCATTACCTTGGCTACGGTTTCATGTTCGCCCTCAAAATAGGTGACTCGAAAGTCGACAGAATTCCAGTTGCGAATACCTTTTGATACACAAGAGTGAACGGGAAGTTGCGAATGTTCGGATGGGCAGAGTTCAGTTCATCACGAGATGGTATGCTAGGGGTGTTGTGCATGACGATGAATTTTGCCACTGAACCATTTGGTGATGTTTTGAGTTCAAGTCTGGAACATCAAGTCTGGAACATCAAGTCTGGAACATCGAGTCGGCATAAATTGAACCGCGTTTCGTACAAGTGCTCCGTGGTTGATTCAGGTCGACTTCTTCGAGGTCATCGATGAAGCTTTATTGGTTAACTGCGATCACGCTCATCCTGTTCATCTGCAGCGGTCATGTTGCTGCTGATGAATCGATCCGAGAATCGTTGGCGCCGTTGATTGATGTCTCCTGTTCAGACTGTCATGATTCGGCAACCGAGACAGGCGTTAATCTCGAGGGATTGGGGAGCGATCTATCCGATCGTCTCACCTTTCAAGCGTGGGTGGCTGTCTACGATCAAGTAAGCACAGGTAAGATGCCGCCAGAGTCTGCGCCCCAGCCTGAAGCCGATCAGGTGGAAAAACTGCTTGGCGTACTGCGCGAGAAATTGATTGATGAAAACCGACGCCAGCAAATTCAAATAGGACGTGTACCTGCCCGCCGCCTTACCAAACGCGAACTGGCCTACACCCTGAAAGATCTGTTATTAATTGACAGGGATGTGACCGATGCCATTCCCGCAGAGGTACGAGCGGAAAGCTTTGATACGGTTGGCGTCAATCAGCGGATGTCGGCAGTCCACATGGAAGGCTATCTCGACGCCACCAACCAGGCGTTAGAGCTTGCTACTCGCCTCGGGAGAAATCCATTCCGCACTCGTATCCTCGATTTCGCCCATAGCCCGTTTTTGAACGATTTCCACGACAAGCCGTTGGAGCTCGGAGGAAGTGTTTCTCGACGAACCGACCAAGGCGTTGCGCTATTTCGCGATGTGGACTATTTGTTGACGTCCGCAGCTGCAGCCGTGTTTATGGTGACTCCTGGAACATACAAGATCGAAACGAGGGCTGCGGCGTATCAAACGACGAAACCCATTACCCTGAAAATAATTCGCAAAGGGAGCGGTGGTGCGACCGAGCTTCTGTTGGTGCACGATCTTTTGCCGGGTATCGAAGCGGAATTGTCTGTCGAAGCGTTTCTTGAAAGAGGCGATTCGTTTTATACGACGTTCGAGATGGAGGCCGAGCCGTTTGTGGGAATCGCTTCGGCTGGCGGAGTCAAGAACTATAAAGGGCCGGGCATTGAACTTCGCTCACAAACGGTAAGCGGCCCGATTCATCAATCCTGGCCGCCCAGCAGTACTCAAAAACTGTTGCAGGGTTGTGAGTTCCGAGGTCCGAAAAAAGGTCCTCTGAAGGTTGTCGCTTCTCAAGACTGGCTTAAGCAACGTGTTCACAAGTTCTGCCAGCAGGCGTTTCGTCGTCCGGTTTCCAAGGAAGATGTTCAGGACTATCTAGATCTCGCGGATCAGGCTCTTCAGGATGACGGCGACGTCGTCGGTGGTTTGCACTTGGCGATCAAGGCGATCCTCGCGGCTCCCCAATTTCTACTCTTTCAAAATGAACCAGGGGAACTTGACCCGCATGCACTCGCATCTCGACTGTCCTACTTCCTTTGGAAAAGTATGCCGGATGATGAGCTAATCGGGTTGGCGGACCGTGGCGAATTGCAGGACCCTGCTGTCTTGGCGCGACAGGTGGATCGGATGCTCGCCGACGAGAAGTCGCTGCGTTTTGTCGAAGATTTTGTGGGGCAATGGCTTCGACTTGATGAGGTCAACGCGACCACTCCCGACGAAGGTTTGTACCCAGAGTTTGATGAATTGTTAAACGATTCGATTCCCCAAGAAACAAATCGATTCGTAGCCCATTTGATTCAAGAAAATCTGAGCGTGACAAATTTGATCGACTCCGACTTCACCTTTGTGAATCGTCGACTGGCTCAACATTATCGCTTAACGGATGTGGAAGGTCAGCATTTTCGCAAGGTGGATTTGCCGAGCGATAGCGTTCGCGGCGGGGTTTTGACTCAGGCTGCTATTCTGAAGACGACGGCCAATGGGACCACGACTTCGCCTGTCATGCGGGGAGTTTTTGTGATCACCAATTTGCTCGGTACGCCCGTACCACCACCACCGCCGTCGGTTGGCTCGGTGGAACCTGACACGCGAGGCAAAACGACGATCCGCGAAATCCTCGCCGCACATCGTGAAATGGAATCGTGTAACAAATGTCATCAACATATCGATCCTCCTGGTTTCGCGTTGGAGAGCTTCGATCCGATTGGCGGATATCGAACTCGCTACCGAGCAACCGGAGGCGGTCTTTTGGGATTCCTGACCCAACAAACCTATCGTCAAGGACCTGTTGTTGATGCCAGTGGTGTTACGAGCGACGGCAAACCGTTTCAAGGCATTGCCGAATTCAAACAGCAATTGATGAACAATCAGGATCAATTTGCGAGAAACTTGATTTCTCAATTGGTTGTCTATTCGACCGGTGGGGAGATCCAGTTTTCAGATCGTGAGGAAATAGATTCCATTCTGAAGGACGTGACAGAAAATGGATTCCGTTTTCGTGACATGATTCACGCGGTCGTACAGAGTCAGATGTTTCGACACCTTTAAAATTATTGAGAATGTGAGTTGACGATGTCCAGAATTCATCGACGAACGTTGTTGAAAGCATCGGGTGTGTCATTGGCTTTACCGATGTTGGAATCCATGTCACCAGCGTTTGGCGCAACGAAGGGCCAACCTCCGAAAAGAATGGTATTCGTCTGCACCGCTCTTGGACTGCATCCACCATTTTTGTGGCCGGAGAATGCAGGACGAGATTATGAAAAGACCGCCTATCTCAAACTACTGGATGAACACCGCGAGCAGTTCACTCTATTCTCCGGACTTCAACACGAAGACCAAAATGGTCGGCAGCCACACGACAGCGAATTGACCTGGTTGACCGCTGCCAGAAAGCCTGGCATGGGCGGTTTTCGCAACACCATTTCCATTGATCAGGTTGCGGCGGAACAGTTGGGTGATGAAACTCGGTTTTCCTCCGTGACTCTCGGAACGATGAAGGCCCAGAGCCAGTCTTTCACCAATGGCGGCGTTATGATTCCGGCGCAAATCAGTCCTGCCAAACTGTTCGCTCAACTGTTTCTGGCCGGAAGTCCGCGGCAAGTGAAGGCTCAAAAGCAGCGATTGCTGGACGGGAAGAGCGTCTTGGATGGTCTCCGCAGTCAGGCCAAAGCTCTGAAGTCGAAAGCCAGTTCTGCAGATAACCACTTGCTTGAGGATTACTTTGATTCAATCCGAGTTGCTGAATCAAATATCCAAGCAAAGCAAGGATGGCTCGAAAAACAAAAACCTGAGATTGATGCGAGCCAGCCCAAAGACATCGTAGACCATGCTGATCTGATTGGTAGAACCCAGCTATTGATGGATCTCGTACCGTTGATTGTGCAGACGGATTCATCCCGCGTTATCAGTATCTTGATTCAAGATCATTATGTCGTGCCTAAGGTGACTGGCGTCACAGGGAATCATCACAATTTGTCTCACCACGGACAGGATCCAGCAAAGATCGATCAACTGCAAAAGATCGAGTCTGAGATTGTGACGTGCTTCAGCAGCCTATTGGGCCAGATGAAGTCGCGTTCTGAGGCTGGGAATACCCTGTTAGATAACACATCCGTGTTGTTTGGCAGCAACCTTGGTAACGCTAATGCACATCATGCAAAGAATCTACCAATCTTTTTGGCCGGCGGCGGATTCGAACATGGTCGGTACGTCCCGTGTGAATCAGGAACACCCCTGAGCAATCTGTTTGTGGCAATGCTCAATCAAAGCGGGGTGGAATTGGATCGCTTCGGACAAAGTAATGGTTCCTTAAGCTGGTAATGGTGCCCAACGCCATTCTCTTTCACCGTCTGCCAGGTGAACTCGAAGTACACCAGAAATCGATCGATTTGCAGGCGAGGTGTCGAGGAATTTCTTGTCTTGCACAGAATTGAAGACACCTGCCGAGGCCATTCAACTATCTTATAGGGAAGATTTGGTTGTAGGATACCCGCTCAGTATTTCGATCTGAACGATCGACAAGAGAAGTTGGTTTTGATCGAACCACCGGAGTTTGGAGAGAGAGTTGATGGCATCGAAGATTCATCGTCGGAATTTCCTGAAAGTGGCAGGTTCATCAGCGGCCACATTCACGATCTTGCAAGCGGGTTCGGCTCGTACCTACGCGGCCAATGACAAGCTAGATATCGCATGTATTGGTGTGGGTGGGCGAGGTGCGCTCAATCTTCGAGATTCGGGGTCCCAGAATATCGTTACTTTGTGTGACGTTGACTGGCAGCGTGCTGCGGAGGGTTTTAAGAAATATCCCAACGCGAAACGGTACAAGGACTACCGCGTCATGTTGGCGGAAATGGAACACAAGTTTGACGCGGTGATCGTGTCGACTCCAGATCATCACCATTTTCACGCGTCAATGGCGGCCATCGCGCTCGGTAAACATGTTTATTGTGAGAAGCCTTTGACCCATTCCGTCTGGGAAGCTCGTGAATTAACCAAGGCTGCCCGCGAGGCGGGTGTGGTGACTCAGATGGGCAATCAAGCGGTTGCGGACAAGGATACGCAACTGGTTCAGGAATTCGTGATGGACAATGCGATCGGACCCATTCGCGAAGCCCATATCTGGACCGATCGCCCCTCGCGCGGCTTGTTCGGCGAATATTGGCCGCAGGGTGTCGCGCGTCCAACAGAAACGCCTGCGATTCCTGACACGATGGATTGGGACCTATGGATCGGCCCGGCTCCGATGCGGCCGTATCATCCGATCTATGCACCGTTTAAATGGCGAGGTCGGTGGGACTTCGGGACTGGTGCCTTGGGAGACATGGGGTGTCATTACTTTGATCCTGTCGTTCGCTCATTGAAGTTAGGCCCGCCGACCAGCGTGGAAGGAGTTTCGACCCGAGTTAATGACGATTCATATCCGTTGGGATCCGTGGTCACGTTTGAATTTCCGGCGCGCGGAGATGCGCCTCCGGTTAAAGTCCAGTGGTACGACGGTGGGTTGCGACCGCCGAGGCCTGCGGTCGTTAAGGATGGAGACATCATGGGCGCTAACGGAGTGATGTTGGTCGGTGACGAAGGAGTGGTCTTCACGGATTGGGATGAAACCTGGAAAATGTTTCCAGCAGACCGTGCGAAAGCCTATGGAAAGCCTCCGAAAGTCTTGCCTCGGTCTCCCGGTCATCACGAAGAGTGGTTTCGAGCTTGCAAGGGCGGTCCAAAAGCGAAATCCAGCTTTGAATGGGCTGGCCCCCTGACAGAAACTGTTCTGCTGGGTAACGTGGCCCTGCGTTCACAATTGCGAGATGATCTCACTCAGAAAAAACTGTTATGGGACGCCGATAAGATGGCCTTCACCAATCATGAAGCTGCCAATCAATTCCTGCGTCGCGAATATCGAGAAGGTTGGAAAGTGTAAGCCGGCACAGTCGCGAACCACTCCATTCACGAAATTTCCTGATGAGAATGGGGTGGATTCACTTTTCCAAGAGATGATTCCTTACTAACCAATAAGCCGCTAGAGTTTCGGAAAATAACGACGATGAATCTATTGTTTGGACGGCGGATCAAACTGCAATTCGTACTTTTCTTGTTCTGTTTGCTTGTGGGATCACCTGTTTTTGCAGAGCGAGAAAAGCAGGAATACGATGCGGGCAAGTTGCCGAAGGTGCCGCCCGAATTTCAGATTTCGGTTTTCGCGAATGAACCGATTGTCAGGCAACCTTGTTCGATGGCTTTTGATGAGCGGGGACGGTTGTTTGTTGGTATGGGACCTCAGTATCGAAAGCCTAAGCCAGATACGCCAGGCGACAGCGTCACGATCTTGTTCGATACCGATGGTGATGGCAAGGCGGATCAAACCAAGATCTTTGCAACGGGTTTTAATTCAATTCAGGGTTTGGCTTGGCATGGTCGTGATCTATGGATTGCCAATGCACCTGACCTCACGGTTGTTCGTGATCTGGATGGAGACGATGAAGCCGATGAATATGTGAAGATCTATACCGATCTTGGCAATCTTGAGCACGGTCTGCATGGATTGAATTGGGCACCGGATGGCAAGCTTTACATGAGTAAGGGCAACTCGAAGGGTATGAATCAACCCGGCCGCTATGCTCCCAAACCCTTTCGGGACCTATGGGGCCTTACCGCGCCTGATGGCGTCTCTGATTTTCCGGAGCCCGTTACTTCGACGAAGGATGACTATCGTCGTGCCTATCACAAGCCATCGGACGACTGGGGGTTGGATGGAGGTGTGCTGAGGTGCGACGACGGGGGACATAATCTTGAAATCGTCTCTCGCGGTTTTCGAAATCCGTGGGACATCACGCTGGACAGCGGTTTTCATTGGGTGGGGACCGACAACGATCAAACGGAAGGCGATCGTGTCTTCATGTCTTTCTACGGCGGACACTTCGGTTGGAATCATCCGTGGAGCAGCCACTGGTCGCACAAACCGCATGCCATCACCGCTCCCGTCAGTGGTCCGTTGTTTTCGGGTTCGGGTACTGGTGTCATTTTTTGCATGTCGCCCCAGTTCCCACCGGAGTATCGAGGTGCGTTTCTCATCAATAATTGGGCGTTGAGAACAACTTCTTTGTGGCGACCGCAGTGGGATGGTGCGTTGATGAGACCGGCTGAGGGTGCCTTTCAGCCTTTCATTGAAGGAGGAACAGCACTCTTCCGACCGACCGATTTGGAGTTTGGGCCAGACGGTGCACTTTGGGTTCTTGGATGGAGCAGTGGCTATGGTGCTGAATGGGAGAACGACCAATTAATCAACGAAGGTCGTATCTTTCGAATTACTTGGAAGGATGCGCCGCCCGCAAAGGCATTGCTGAATACAAAGCCGCTGGAACAATTCTCTGTCGATGAGCTCATTGAGGATTTTGACTCGCCACTCCCCGTTCGCCGGATTAATGCGCAAGACGAACTGGTGCGACGAGGCGAAAGCGAAGCCTCTGCGATCCTGGAACGGTTGTCGGAAGGCGAACTTACCGAGAATCAAGAAACGTGGGCCGTCTGGGCGATGGGCCGCATGCCAAACAACAGCTCGCTTGCCGATTTTTTGCAATCGACGCTGCAGAGCGAAGATGATGCGCTGCTCAACCAACAGATCCAAGCCGTTCGGATTCTGGCATTTCGAGCCAAGCAGTTTCAACAAACGGAGCGCCTTACAGACGGTCTGCGAATCGCCTTCCAACATCCTCACCTCCGAGTTCGATTCGCGGCGGTTCAAGCGGTTCATGAGTCCGGGCAATCGAAACTTGTTCCCGAGTTGTTGACTCTCATTAATCGCGAATCGGATCCCACCATTCTCTATGCGAGTTGGCAAGCGCTACGCGGAGTGACTCCGATTGATCAACGGCGGGCTTTGTTGGCCGACTCGCGACCTGCAGTACGCCGCGCGGCATTACTATCGCTGCTCGAAATGCATGCGCTGACGAAAGGCGAGGTCAGTCAGTTGTCCAGTGATGAGTCTGACACACGAGTTCGCGACATCTCTGAACTGTGGATTGCCAAGACGAAGCAAGCTGCCTTGCCGAGCATTCGAGGGCGTTCTTTGATGGAAGCCTCGGGTCTCGAAGACACAGAAATGTTTGCGAGCAAGGTCGCCGCGATTCGCAAGGTGAGATCCCGCAGTCAAAGAAGATATAAGGTTGTGCCAGGCGGATTCCTGACCGGAAATAAAGCCTATGTCGACCGTGGTTATCGATTAAACAGGGTTCCCGAGGAATTGGCGGGTTGCGATCTGATTCAGACCGGCAATAGCGATGAAAGCTCACGCGGTGACCGATGGATTACCGCGGAAGCGATTGTTCCCGTTCGAGTCTGGATTGGAATTGACGAACGGCAAGAGGCGCCGCCTGCCTGGTTGACGAGCCATTATGAAAAAGAGCCTTTCACGGCGGCGATTGATGAAGGAGCTAACTTTACGTTTTATGGCCGCACCTTCCCAGCAGGTTCGCTGGAGTTTGGCGGGAACACCGACGATGGTCGTGGTGGCAGCATGGTGAATTATGTGATTGCAGTCGCTCCCGCCCCGCTTCATGGAACGCCAGAAAAAGTCACCAGCGAGGCGGCCGTCGCTTTGTTGGCTCACGGAAGTCGGGCTCGTGGTGAGGTCCTGTTCCAGCACGCGCGGGGCGCCGGTTGCGTGAAATGCCACAGCCTTGATCAGGCCAGGAATGGTTTTGGTCCGAATCTCAGCGACGTTGGACTACGATCGAGCGCGCGGCACATTGTGCAGTCGATTGTCGAGCCAAGTGCCATCATTACCGAAGGATTCAATCAGCAGACGGTGATTACCGATACCGGACAGGTCTATTCCGGTGTTCTGCTGGAAGAGAGCGGTCTGACCCTGTCTTTGGGACAATCGAATGGTGAGCAAATTGTCATTCCCAAAGCATCAATCGAAGAAAGAAGCACCAATCCGGCTTCTGCAATGCCGGACATGGCCGAGACACTGTCGCCACTGCAGGTCGCCGATCTATCGACCTTTTTGCTTGCGATGAAGGATTCCGCGGTGGTGACTGATGTGCCAAAAAATGAATTCGAATTCAAAAAACGGAAGGGCCGATTACGCATTTCACTCGACGGAACTCGAATTGTCGATTTCGTGTTCCGTGACAAAAACGTGATGCGACCTTATTTTGCGAATGCCTGTCTTCCCGATGGACTGCAGGTGACCCGCAATCATCCTCCTGTCGAGGGAGTTGACGATCTCGATCATAAGCAATTACATCCCGGGATCTGGCTCGCCTTCGGGGATATTAGTGGGAACGACTATTGGCGCAACAAGGCAGCCATGGAGCATGTGAAGTTTGTAAAGGATCCCACCGTCACCAACGGACAGTTGCAATTTGCGACGGAATGTCTCTTAAAGAAGAGTGATGGTGAGCCTCTTTGTCGAATGACGAATGATTTTACCTTGACTGCTCGGCCGAATGGCTGGCTGCTCGTGTGGAGCGCCGTGTTTCATGCCGATCAGCAGACCGTGACGTTCGGAGATCAGGAAGAGATGGGTTTTGGTGCTCGAGTCGCGACGGCCTACACAGAAAAGAATGGTGGACTCATCCGAAGCTCGACCGGCAAGACAACAGCGAAAGGCACGTGGGGTCAGGCTGCAGATTGGTGTGATTATTCGGGGACCAACCCTCGTGATGGCGGAATCATGCTGATGGCCAGTCCTGACAATTTTCGAAAGAGTTGGTGGCATAATCGCAACTACGGCGTCTTTGTCGCGAACCCGTTCGGCCGAAAAGCGATGAAGCAAGGCGAGGTGAGCTCGATCTCAGTCCTGCCGGATAACAGCTTGCGAATGACCTTTGGCGCATTCATCCATGATCACCAAAAGTTTGACGAAGCCGCCGAATATGAAGCGTTCAAGCAGATCACTTCCGAATGAAAATGAAAACGCCTCGAAATGATCGCTCCGAGGCGTTCTGTATTTTTCGATCGTCGGCGTGCGAGCGGTCGACTTCGTGCTGCCGTCAGGCTCGTTCTGGAGAACACGGTTTAAGTCCTCCCAGTATTCAAGTCCGTGTGATCGATTTCCCATCCATTGAGGTTCTTTTGAGACTGCGATGAACTTTTG
>Ga0163179_10001248_pt1 | contig 18096 bp, 17 predicted proteins | sample AtlANTMetagenome_FD_109643 | JGI IMG/M metagenome (GOLD analysis project Ga0163179, IMG submission 109643) | Marine eukaryotic phytoplankton communities from the Atlantic Ocean - Atlantic ANT 2 Metagenome | ecosystem: Environmental > Aquatic > Marine > Oceanic | place: North Atlantic Ocean... | reverse complement strand
TCTCCGGCGCTTAAGCTGGCAAGAAAAATTAGAAATACTATTATGCAAGAATTACTTGAACTAGAAGATGACTGGATTGCTGGTAAAGAAACCACAATAAATCTTTATGATAGATTCAAGTACCACGGCTTAACAAACACTGCAATAAGTTACGTTAAGCCAATGGTTGAGGGTTGGCTTCTTGATTATGAAGATGCGTATCACAAAAGATGCGATCAAGCTGTCGAAGGTTACTCCCACCTTAAAAGGTCAACCCTCAATCAAAGAATTAAAACTTGTAAGGCAATGTTAGAAGATCTTGAAAGAATAAGATCAGCAACTAAAGCATCAAGAAATGTAAAAGTAAAAGGTTCAGTTGCTATTGACAAACAAGTATCGAAGGTGCAATATAAGAAAGAAGATACTGATTTTAAAATTGTATCTATCAATCCTATTCAAGTACCAAACAAAACAAGGTTGTATACTTTTAATTGTAAATATAAAGTAATTACTGAATATGTTACTGATAGTCCAAACGGATTTATAATATCAGGTTCAACTATAAAGAACTTTAATAAGGCAACAAGCAGGTCAGTTAAATTACGTAAGCCTCTTGATTTCTTACCATCGTTCTTATCAAGAACTCCAAAACAAATTGATGATCTTTGGAAACTTTATATAACTACAAAAACATTTGCACCAAATGGTAGAATCAATAAAGATACAATCTTATTAAGAGTATTAGATAAATGAATAAAGTAGAAGAACAATTCTTAACAAAAACAAAATTCACTAAACTTATCCAAAACACAGTGGTAGAAAAAAAGATACCTTATATGGATGCCGTTATTCACGTATGTGAAAAGAATGACATTGATGTACAGGATATTAAAAAGTTTATATCACCTGCAGTTAAGGATAAGATTGAAGCGGAGGCTATGGATTTAAATTTCTTACCAAAGAAAAATGCAATCGATAGTTCACTTTTTGAATAGTATATATATTACTATACAAAACATATTACAGTTAATATTTCAGCAAAATAAGGAGACAATACTATGTCATTTGAAACATTAAAACGCAATCGCGGTAGCAACATCAATAAAATCATAAAAGCAGCGGAAGCCACAAACAGTGGTGAACAAAAGTCTTACGTCGATGAAAGGATATGGAAACCAACAGTTGATAAAGCTGGTAATGGTTATGCAGTTATAAGATTCCTTCCTGGCAAAGATGGTGAAATACCATTTGTAAGATATTGGGATCACGGCTTTAAAGGTCCTACTGGATTATGGTATATTGAAAATTCACTAACATCAATAGGTCAAACTGATCCGGTTGGTGAATTAAATTCAAAGCTTTGGAACTCTGGTATTGAATCAGATAAAGAAAAAGCAAGATCTCAAAAAAGAAGATTACACTACGTTACAAATATTTATGTAGCACAAGATCCTTCAGCACCACAGAATGAAGGTAAAGTATTTCTTTATAAGTTCGGTAAAAAAATATTCGATAAGATTTATGATCTTATGAATCCAGCATTTGCAGATGAGCAACCAACTGATCCATTTGATTTTTGGGAAGGTGCAGACTTTAAACTTAAGATAAGAAATGTTGAAGGTTACAGAAACTATGATAAATCTGAATTTGCTTCAGCATCATCTCTTCTTGATGGTGAAGAATCAAAACTTGAAAGTGTATATAATGGACTACACGATTTAACTGAGTTCACTAATCCAAAGAACTATAAGACTTATGATGAGTTAAAGACTAAACTCTCAAGAGTTCTTGGTGAAGAAATGAATGCCGGTTCTTATAGAGTAATGGAAGAAAAGAAAATCAATGAGCCTGTAGAATCACTGGAACCAGTAACTGCAGAAGAAGTTGATACTTCCGATGAAGATACTATGTCTTACTTTGCAAAGTTAGCAAGAGAAGATGCTTAAGTTATAGCAACTCTTTGAAGTATAGGATTACTATTATCAATAGCGTCAGGCTTACCCATTAGTAATCCTGTACTTGTATTATTAATATTATTAGTTGTTGAATTACCAGAGTTGGCTACAATAGAAGTGTTCTCCATTTTTGGTGCTTTTCCTTTATCGAGATTTCCTTGCATTGTAGCAGCTGATGTAATCACATCAGGCCCTGCTCTCCGTTGAGCATCACTAGGTTTAGAAAATGTTTGTGTAGGTCCTCCTCTTCCCATTCTCATAGCGTCACTGCCAGCAGGTTTGCCGCCTTGTTGATCTTCAAATAAAAAATTAGCTAATTTATTACCAAAATAATCGCCACCAATATATCCACCAATTCCTCCTATCAAAGCGCCTAATGCTGTTCCAGGCCCTGGAAAAACAGATCCTATTGCGCCACCAATGAAAGTACCGGCACCACTGCCAAGTAAACCACCTAAAACACCACCCATTTTTCTCTTCTTTTCATTAATAGATATGTCTGAAGATAAAATTTGAAATGCTTCAGTTGTTGCCATAAGTTGTGCTATACCTGGGAATCTTAAAAATTTTAAAAATCTTCCAAACTTTTTTGGAACATCAGCGGCAGTCTTTGCAGATCCGGTAGCTTTTTGCTGTATTTCAGTTTGTAATTTTTTAGCACCCGGACTACTACCTTTCACTGCAGTATCTTTACCATCAACCCCTATAATATTACCTGTTTTAGGATTTACTGAACCTGGCTTAGGTTGTGAACTTTTAACGTCAGGTTTTGGTTTAGTGTCTACGTCAGGCGAGTCTTTTTTAAATGCTGATATTATCGCTGCACCTGCTGCGCCTGTAGCAACAACCGCAAGTTTTTTTAAAAGCTTTGCAATTTTTCCTACTTTTAGTATACCTATTAAGCCTCCTACAAATAAAGCCACATTACCAATATCTTTACCTAAGTTTTCAAAATCTCCTACTAATATTTTATTTAAAGATCCTACAGCATTTGCTGCCGCATCACCTACAAATTTTATTCCACCAGCTAAACCGCCAACAATGCCTTCTTTAGTTATACCTAAAGTGTCAAACAACTCAAGAAAATTATTTTTAAAATTTATAACTGTAGGTTCTATTTTTTCATATAGATCTTCACCCATTTGTTTTAAATTTTTTCCAAGTTCTTTTACATTTTTTTTAAAATTTTCATTAGTTAAAAGCGCACCAATTCCTGCGCCTATTGCAGCACCTAAAGGACCACCAACTGCAAATCCAATTGCAGCACCTTGTAAACCACCTGTCAACGCATCTTTTATTACATCATTTTCAAAACCTTCAGGCAGTAAAAATTCAACAATATCATCTGCGAATGTTGCTATTGTTGCTGGCAATAATATACGTTTAAGTAGTAAGCCACCAATCTTAGGGACTAATTTTGCTAATGTTGCTCCTGCCAAAAGCGTTTTTACGCCTCCTATCAAACCACCACCTTCACCAGTAGTTCCTTGTCCACCGCCTGATGAAGCTTGCCTAGCGCTTTCAGCAGCGTTAACATTTTTAGCTTCTCTGCTTTGTTCTAGACTTTTACGCTTTTGTACTCTTAAGTGTTCAACAAATGATGATAAACCACGACTAGTTTTATCAGTATTGTCCTCTACTTGAAGAAGTGTTTCATTAACATCTGCTAATGTTACTGCCATTTGTTATTACCTTGTCTTTCATTTGCTTGCTCTTCTAAAAATTCATTTAAAAGAATTATATAAACCTCTCTCTCCCACGGTATCATTCCTTCTAAATCAGCGAGTGAATAGTTGAAATGTTGCATCATTAAAAAGTTGGTTTTAAAATAATTTGCCAACGTTTCATGAGAGAGGCTAATTAAAAAAAATCTTGTAGGCCCTCCAGTTCAATAGTGTTTTCTGTTTTACATTCTTTGCATTCATATTTTTGACTATGTTTTATCTTTGGCACATTTTCTATAAATTTTGTTATTTTTTCAAGTTGACTATTTGTAAGTGATTCTAGAAAATCTTCTACATCCTTTTTGTTTTCATCTTTAAACAAAATATATTCATCTTCTGTTTTTACTGCTTTTAAGCAAGTGATTATAGTTTTAAATAATGTTTCAGTTTCAGAATCTTTCGAATCAGTAACGTTCAATATCATATCTTTATAGTTTGGATATTTTAATTCTAAAGTTACATTGTCGTTTATTTTAACTTCAAAATTATCTTTTTTATTTTCAACTACGTCTATGCCAATTTCATCAATTTTAATATTGACTGTACTTTCATTACTACAATTTGAACATGTGTGAACAACTTTTGCTGTTTCACCTACAGATTTTGCTCTTACTTGTAAAAACGCATAATCAACATCATATGTAGGTGCATCATATACATTAAAATCTTGCACACACCCCTTTATGCAATCAAGCATAGAATTTAAAATCATTCTTTCATCTTTTGATTCAAATGCGACTAACAATACTTTTTGTTCTTTAACTAAAAAAGGTCTATACTTTTTTACTTCTTTAGTTGATGGCACCGTAAATTCATATTTTGGCACATCATTATTTAGTTTTGGTAAAGCCATTATATCTCCTATAATATATCAATTCCACCAAGTGGTGTACTAATATCCATGTTAATAAATCCCTGTACGTTTTTAGATCTTTTCCAGTTTGTATACGCAAAGGTTACTGTTAATTGAACTAATCCATCGAGTTCATTGTTTAATTCAATAGCGCTTGTTGCTATTGGAAATGCATCTATTAAGTCACAAGAATAAACGCTGCCTCCTCCTAATCCTGCATTAAATCTTATTGGACCTACTTGTTTACTAAAGCCTTTTAAAGGTTGTCTTAGTTGATGTATGGTTACATCGCGTGCATATTCTTCTTTATATTTAGAAGTAAATGCACTACCACCTTCTTCTGGTATTACAGTGTTACGCCAAGCATCAAAATATTCTTTTACTCCATAATCATTCATTAAATAAAATGTCATACTTACATCATCAATTGCATACCCATAAGCAACCTTTTGAAATTCCATTCCGATTCTTCTATCATTTGTAAGTATTTGTTTTGCCGGCAAAGTTGCATTTGTACAAAGTAAATTTAATTCTCTGCCTGATGCACCGCCTCCACCTAAATTTAATAAACCTAAAACACCACCTAAGAATCCACCGCCTCCACCAAAGTTTGTAGGTAATGTAACTAAAAATCTATTTGCTCTTGCAAAACCTAACTTTGAATTAGCCAGTGCTTTTAAATCATCAACACTATTAGCCACTTATTACTCTCCTTGAATCTGAATATACTCTACCAGCACTTGATTTTTTCCATTGCGCTATTGGTAAAAATGTAGCAATCTCCCACTCTGGTGCTGGTATTTCTGCAAATCTAGATTTAACATGTTCTAACAAGTAGTGTTTAATGCAAGGTCTAAAAAATCTATATTTTGCGGCACCTTTTAATAATCTATAAGTTAAATTGAATTTAGTTGTTTCGTCATATTTTTTATTATTTGTTACGTCTAATAATGCGTCAAGAAATTTTGCTCTTAAAACAGGTGGTATATAATGTAAGTTTAATCCTCTAAATCCGCCAGGCGCAGATTCAAATGGTATTACTAAAGGAAATGTATCATAGTAAGGTAATTTGTCCTTTAATTTCGGATCATAGAAAAACATCATCATAGAACCAAACTGATGTGAAGAACGCTTTGTCACTTCATTTTCTCTCATTAATGCTTCTCGATTTACACGTGTCAGTTGTTGTATTCTTTTACGAAACCATTCGCGTGATTCTGTAGTACGAGGTGTAATACCTTTACGAAATGCTTCAAGTTCTAGTTTCTGGAATAGGTTACTCATAAGTCTATTTATAACTATTTCTTACGTTTTTTTCTTCTAAATGGTTTCAATGGTTTATACTTCTTTAATTTACCTGGGACGGGTTTTTGTAGTAGTTTCATTTCTTGTAGTGTCTTTTCTGTCCATACTTGAAACTCCCACCCTCTGTCTTTAGCAAAACTATCTGCAGCTTTCCATTTATTCATATTCTTAATATAAGTCAATCCTTCCATAATATATTGCTTTGTTTTGCGCTTGCCGATAGGAGGAAGTGTTTCTTTTTCGGGTTTTATCTCGATTAAAAATGTTGTGTTATCATCATAAGTTATCTTTACATCTACAAAGTACCTATGATATTTTTTATCCACTTCATAATAGTATGGCACTACTACTTCTTCTGAACTCCACTTTTTCACTTTTGGATTAGCATCACACCAACTAAATACAGATTTTTCCCACAACGATCTGTAAACTACATTATCAAAGTCACCATTGTACTTATCTTTGTTTTTGACTATATATCTGCCTGAATAAACCATGTTTTTTGTTATAAATAGAAAAGTAAATCTTAATATATCTATAGGTAAAACATGGTTGATATTTTAAAAAAAGCTGGTCCACTCGGCGAAAAGATAGGTGGTGCACTAGGCGGTGCACGAAATTTAAATTTTAGCAATCCATTAGAGTCATTTAATAAATTAGGGTTTGCACAATTATTAACAGGTTCAAACGGTGGACTTAAGCCGGGATTGTCGTATCCACTAGACGTTGCTGGTAATCCTGCATATAACGCAACAGTCAGATTCAAAGTAAGAAGATATGGTACGCCTGATGGCAAATCACAAAAAGAAATGGAAAAACAGATTGAAGACAATTTAAAAAAACAAGGTGCAACTTCTTTCTTTGCAGATGATGCTGCAGCGGCCGGAACAGGCGGTGCAGGCGGATTGGCTGCAAGTCAAGATTTTAGTGATTTTGGTGGTCAAACAACCTCTGTTTCTGGATCATCAAGTAATGCTGTAAAAGATGCATTAAGAGAAAATAACGTTTTAAAAAAAGCAACAAGTGTTTTACAATCAGGCATGAGATTTTTGGATGAAGACACTGCCCCTACAGTTTTAATGTATATGCCATTGTCATTTGCTCTTAATGATGGTGCAATTTATGATAATAATGCTTCACTCGGCGCAACAGGTGCAGCTGCAGAAGCTTCATTACAAGCTGGTGGTGGAGGTGTTGTTGATTCGATAAAAGAAGTAATAAAACAAGGTACAGGTTCTGTTGCAGATTTAATTTCAAACAATTTTGAAGCTGGACAAGAAGCAGGTCTTATTGCTTTACAAAGATTAAATGAAACATTTAATCCATCATCAGGATTAAGAAATGCACTAACATTACAAGCGAGAATGATTATCAATCCAAACGTAAGATCCATATTTAGAGGTGTGCAATTAAGAGAATTTGCGTTTCAATTCAAGATGATTTCAAATTCAGCTGCAGAAGCAAGAGCAATAGAAAAAATTATAAAGCATTTTAGATCAGAGATGTACCCTGATATTTTTTCAGTATCAGTTGGTGATCAGCAAGCAGAAATAGGATATAAATTTCCAAATGCATTTAAAATAAGTTTTCATTTTAATGGTGTAGAAAATAATAAAATTCCAAAACTTAAAGAATGTTATTTAAGAAATGTTCAACATACAATAAACCCTACTGGCGGTGGCTTTAGAACTGATGGTCAACCTAATGAGGTTGACTTAACTTTATCATTTGTTGAACATGAAACACTAAATAGAAAAGACGTTGAAGAAAGAGGTTTCTAATGCAATACTTCGATATATTTGATAATGTATTTTATAAATTTGGAGATGAAGTAGACACTGTTTTATTTCAAAATTTATCTGCATATTCGGCAGTTGTTGATGAAATAAAAGATGGAATAACATTCTTAAATAAATTTCAAATACAAGAAGGTTTTCGACCAGATCAAGTATCAATACAACTATATGGTACACCAATGAACTATTGGACTTTTTATTTAATTAATGATGATTTACGTGAGCAAGGGTGGCCTTTGCCAAGAACTGAACTTGAAAACTATATAAAGAAAAGTTTTCCAAACACAACTTTAAATACAAGAGATGATATTTCAGCTAAGTTTAAAATAGGTCAAACAGTAAGTGGTATTAGTTCTGGTGCATCTGGAAAAATAATTAAAAGAAATGTTGACTTTGGACAAATAATAATACAAGGGAAGGTAGCATTTCGAGAGGCAGGTGAGCTACTATCTTCAGTAAATTCAGAAGGTACAACCGAAACTATAACAGCTTTTTCTAAAGTAGATGAACAAAAATCAGTTAGTCATTACGTTGATGGCAATAGTAATATTGTTGATGTTGATCCACAAACTACGCCAGGTGCTTTAATCACAGAAAAAACATTTGAAGATGTTTACTTTGACACTAATGAAAATTTAAGGCAAATAAAAGTCATTAAGCCAGATTTAATAAATAACGTAGTTACAAGTTTTAAAAAATCAATAAAAGGTTAACATGTCATTAGCACCTGAAAAAGCAATTGAAGGACAAACTGAATTTAAGATTGTGCAAGCTTTAATAACAAGCGATAGAACTCAATCCGAAGTTGATATTAGAAATCTTATCACAGACTTTGAAATCTATGAAAATATTAATTTACCTTATTTAACAGCAAATTTGCATTTTGTTGATCAAGAAAATATAGTACAAGACTTTGATTTTCAAGGTGGAGAAAAATTAACTTTAGAAATAGTTCATATTGAAGAAATGAATTCAGGCGAAACTATAAAAAAAGATTTTTTAATTGACTCAATAAAAAATGTAACTAGAGTTGATGAAAGAAATGAGTTTGTTTCTATTCATTGTATTGAATATCATTCATTTGTATCTTCATTAAAAAACGTTAATAAGGCATATCAAGGTTCTCCTTCTTCTATGATACAAAAAATATTTAAAGAATTTTTATTTCAAGAAACTGCAATAGTAGGTGATGATGGAATAAAAGATATGAAGTTAATTGTTCCAAATATGCATCCAATAGAAGCTTGTCAATGGATAAAGAAAAGAACTTTAACACAAGAGGGCATGCCTTTTTATTTTTACTCTACTTTAGGATTAAATAACATAGTATTAAAAGATCTTGGTACAATGCTATCACAAAATGTCATTAATAAAAGTGTTCCTTACATATATGCACCTAGTATTAACTCCTCTAAATCATTACAAAGTTTTTATGCAATAAAAAAGTTTGCATACACTGATACTGAAAATTTAGTAGGCTTAATTAGAGAAGGTGTTGTAGGTGCAAATTATAACTTTTATGATACAACAACCGGTTTGCAAGATCCATTTCATTTTGATGTTGATTCAAAAGTTTTTAAACGATTATCTGCAAAAAATCAAATAGGTTTAGAAAATACAAAATATAATTATGCACCTGATTATAAAGTTGAAGGCAAAAGTCTACATGATTTTGATTCAAAACAAATAACAGAAATAAATGCAACTGGAGCATACACAACAAACACTACTGTTTTTAAAAGTTATGGTGAAGAAAGTTTAAAAGGTAGTAATATTAAAAAAGTCATACAAAAATCAATTAAAGGATTTTTAGGTAAAACACCAATTACGTTTGTAGTAAGAGGAAGAGATTTTATAACTGCAGATGCAAACTATAGTATAGGAAAAAGCATAAGAATTAATTTTTTAGATAATAGAGCATTTGTTGATGAAAGCACAGCAAAACTTGATAGTAAAAAATCAGGTGATTATTTAATATTAAGTGCAAAGCATAGTTTTAAACTTGAAAAAATTGACACAACATTAGTTTGCGGAAAAATTGGATCACTTGGAAATAGTGCAGAGGTGATAGGTTAATGCAAGATTTTTATGGAGATAATTTTAGGTGGTTCATAGGCGTGGTAGTTGATGTAATAGATCCACTTAAACTTGATAGAGTTAAAGTGAGAATACATGGTTTACATACACCGATATCTAACGGTCAAGTTGACGGTAAAGCTATAACAAATGATGATTTACCGTGGGCACAAGTTGCGATACCAAGTACTGAACCGGGTGTAACCGGTTTAGGTTCTAATACACAACTAAAAAATCGTGCACAAGTTTTTGGCGTTTTTCTTGATGGAAAAAATTCACAATCTCCATTAGTTCTAGGTTCAATACCTAAAATTGAATCATTAAAAAATAACGTTAATGAAGCTGAACTTGAAGGTTCAAATCTAGATTTAAAACTAACTGGTAACACAAATATCGAAAAATGTTTTTACTTTTTTACTTCAATAGCAGGAGGTAATTTTACGCCAGAACAAGCGTGCGGCATGATAGGAAATTTTTGTGTTGAATCAGGCGCCACAACAAATAAAGGTGATATAAATCCAACAGCACGATCTGGCTTTCAAAATGAAAATTCATTTGGTATTGCACAATGGAATCCAGCTAAAGCGGCAGGTAATAGGTTTGGTGCTTTACAAGAGTTTAGTAATAGATTAGGACTAAGTTACTTGTCACTTGATGCTCAATTAAAATTTGTTTTATTTGAACTCGAAGGACAATCATTTTTAGGATTAGGTGGACTAAGAAAAGCAAAAACATTAAAAGAAGCCACAACAGTTTTTCAAGATAAATATGAAAGACCAAACAAAGATTTAGCACATACCGATCAAAGACTTGCTTTTGCACAAGAAACTTTTAGAAAACTAGGACCAGGAGCTTCATAATGTCAGAATTTTTTATTGACGCAAATCCGAAAAACGAGCCAGATGCATCAGGTAGAAAGTTTAACGGTAGATTATTTAGTTTCGCTGATGGCGATGATGTATTAGAAGTAATAAGAGTCGCAGCAAAATTTAATGAAAGTTCATTTTCTAAATCATCACTTACAAGTGGTATTGACTATGTCTTCGATAAAAATTTAAAACAAATAAGATTACAGGGTAAGTTTGTCTTTCGATTATTCATAACTGCATCATTTAATGTTACACAAGAACAATTTGAAGCAAGTGCACCAAAAGCTTTTGTTGATTTACAAGCACAAATTGCCGGAACAATCGGTGCAGATTTAAAAGCAGGTGCAGCACAAGTGCAAGCTCAAGAGATAGGTTTAAAAGGATCTGGTTTTAGTGAACCGGGACAAGTTTTAAATAACTTAAAAGGAATTTTCGGAGGCTCTAAACCTTTGAAAAATGTAACGAGAAAAATAAGACCAACATTAATGCAAAAAGGTGCCGGCGATGGGAGCGCAGATGTAAGTGTTTCTACTTCTGCACTAGATGCAATTAAATCATTAACTGGTAAGACGACTATAACAGAAACTAATACTAATAAGATAGTAGTACTACAAGGCACCCCTGAAGCTACACAAAGAACGTTTACAAAACACTTAACTGCAAACAAACAAAGGGTGAAAGATTTTGCTTTAGCAACTGCACCAAAAAAATTACTTGAATCTAACGTTTTAGAAGAATTAAGAGTTGCAGTTGATAATAATGAAAAAGGAATAAAACCAGCAGCAAAGGCAGTTGAAAAAGTTGCACAAGAAGTTACTAGTAAATTAAAACAAAATTTAAATTTAGCAGGTTTTAACTTAGGTGGACTAAAACACAAAATTGTACCGGGAGGTGGTAAACCTGGTGTTAATATATTACCAAATATGATCGCAAAAGGAAAAGGAATATTGCCTGATATTGGTCAACTAGGGCTTGGTGATATTAAAGCAAAAGTAAGTGGTATAGCATCAGGTGTTGTAGTACCAAGCGATATTAACGTACCAGATCTTGTTGAAGGCTTTGATGAAGCCGCAAATAAAATTACTCTTGATACAAATTTTAGTAAACTTGTTGATAAAGGTAATCTAATAAATAAAAACATAAAACTTACTGATGTAAAAGAAACGTCAACATCCGGAAATGCTTTTGCTGGATTCAACACTCCGCCTGAATATAAGTTTGAAGTTATTGGTATTGATAGGTTTTTTAAAATTTTATCAAAATGTAACAGAAATAAAAATGGCTCAATAAGAGTTTTAACAGTAGGTTGGACATCAAAATACGCCGGACCTCCTCCACCAATTGGAAATTTTGATGCAAATTTTATACATGAACAAAGCAAAAAAGCAGATATTGCTTTCTTAACTCAAGAGAAGAGTAATAGCGCTGATGATGCGTCTGTTATTGCGCAGCAAGTAAACAGTGAATTGAAAAATAGCGGTAAATCATTTGGTATTCAAAGTCATTTTATAATAAGAACTGACGGTAGTTTACAAGTTGGTAGACCTATAGATGTAGAAACAAATCCAAAATATTCAACTTACAATAAGTCTGGTGTTCAATTAACTTTTGTTGCGTCAAAAGATAAGCCCACAACAACTAAACAAATTGAAACATTTGAAAGCTTTTTGAAGACATTTTATGAGGTAATAAAAGGCGCAGATGTTTACGGTGATTATGAAATAAATAGAAGATATGAAGGACCAGGGTTTGATATTGATTCTTTTAGAAAAAAGTTTCAAAAAACAATAACAGTTGAAGATCCAAGCATAATTGATGAAGCACCAACAAGAAAAGAAATGGAAATAACTAGACCAAAAGAAGTAGCAAAAACTACAACAAGTGCTTTTCACGCTGGTAGAAAGTTTTCTTTTGATAAATTATTTGATGATATACAAAATATAAATTTACCTACAGGTGATCAAATAACTGCAGATGTAGATACTGCAACTTCAGAAATGAATAAAGCACTTAGTGACACAAATCAACTTAATGCAGACATTAGTGCCGCAGCAGATAAATCATTTGCTCAAGCAGCTGATGGTTTTCAAAAATTACAAGGTGATTTAGAAATTAAGAATTTAACACAAAAGCTCGATGCTTCAGGCGCATCATTTGACACAAACTTAAAAAAGATAGCGCCTAATCTTTCAAGCAAAGCAGTTGATATTGGAAAGAAGATATTTTAATGAGTAAAATATATGAAGATTTAGATCAAGTATTTGACGAACAAACTTTAAAATCAAACAATGATCCAAAAGATGTAAGGTCAGATCCAAGTGGAGAATATCCTACAGTTGATTACATAAATGCATCAGGTGTTAATAAATTTGCACGTGGTAGTGATAGAATCAGCGTGCACACAGGTGGAAGTGTAAAAGATGTAGATTTAGATTTAATTGATGAACCGGTTTCAACATACACAAAAAGCCAAGTTAAACAAACAGCCAGTGGACACATAGTAGAATACGATGATACTCCAGGCGGTGAAAGAATAATGATAAGACACCGCACAGGTTCAGGTGTAGAAATGCGTGCAGATGGATCAGTAATTTATAGTTCAACAGCAAACACTATACGAGTTACAACACACGATGAAAAAGTAATTGTGGAAGGTGATGGCGAATTAACTTACAATGGAAACTTAAGATTAAAAGTTGCAGGAGATTTTGATCTTGAAGTTGGTGGCGATTTTAATGTCAAAGTTGATGGTGATATGGATGAAAAAATAAAAAGAGGTGTTAACAGATTAGTGGCTGGTAGTACTGAAACAGAAATACTTGGCAATAAATCAGAAACAGTTGTTGGTGCATCAAGTTCAATAACCTTTGGTGATAAAACAGAAATGACAAAAGGTGACGCTTTAGATGTTGTACAAGGTAATTTAAAACATAATATAGGTGCTGATTATGAAATAACTGCAGAAGCAGATTTAGAAATATCAAGTTTAAGAAATATAACAACTGCATCAAAAATACTTTTACAAGGCGATAGCGGTACAATAGGTGGTGCAGAGGTTGTGATGTATGCTGATACTGCACATATACCAAGAGTTAACGTTACATCATTACATGCAACACAAGGTGTTATTGCTACTGTAGGAATGACTGCACCAACATTTAACGGTAACTTATCTGGTAATTCATCAACCGCTGGTACTGCTGGTGCAATAGGTGCAGGTAGCGGACAAAGCCCAGTTACTATAACAAGCGCAGATAACAAAGATACGCGGCAACCAAATGCCACAAATATATTTGAATTTTTAAATAAAAGTCCTTTTGCTATAAAAAGAGTAGACATTGACGATGGTGACTTTATGAAAAATGAAGTCGATAAAACTGCAAAATATGGTGGAGTTTCTAAAACAGAACTTAATACTAAAGAAGCAAGATCGAAATTAAGAGATCCAAATAATTTAAATAACTCTGAATTTATTGGTGCAGTAATTGCTGATGGAATTATATCTGCTAATTTTGCAGCATTAGCACCTACTGTAACTGATAGAACAGCCGGCAAAGAAAAAAATCCACAAAGAGAAACAAGGCCAACAGGCAAGTCTGATAATCCAAACGAGATATTTACGTAATGTCATTAATAACTAAAGAATATTTTCCAGATCCAAAGTATAACCCTGTTTTTGCTGACACGATTACAAGTAGAACAAAGTTAGCTCCAGGCATTACTATGGCAAAATTTTTAGGTGGAGACGGTGATCCTGTCACTTTAACACACATCTTAGAAGAAAGTGATAAACTAAGATTAGCAAAACAATTTACACTGCAAGCTGATGTTATGAAAATTTTTAACTCAGCACTAGGTCCGAAGCAATTTTTTGATTTTAGATTATGTGTTGTAGAAGGTTTATATAGACCAGAATCAGGTGAAGATCTTGATGTAAGTGATGGAATAAATTACTTAATGTCGAGAGGTAGAGCAGTTGTTTATGAACTTATAAATGAATCAGGTGATATAGCACTTGAAAAAACATTTGAAGCTGCACTGTTTATTAAGAATAATTTTGATTTTGATAAACTTATTCTTGATTATGATAAGTATGATCCTAACGGTTCTCTCAATGCACAACTTATTGTAATAATGCCTCAAATAACACCGCCATGGAAAGTAATATACAATAATAACGTTGAAACAAGATTTAATAATCACGTACAAGCTACAAATGAACTTATAGAAATATTAGCATAAACTGTATAAATAGACAAAAAGGTTTTTAAATGGCAAAAGTTTTTTCAATTGAAGATGGTAGCATTAACAACGCTACATTAATTAGTGCAAGAAAGCTGTCATATTCCGACATTGATTTGTCTTTTGCAAATAAACCATCTGGTGATATATTTAAAAAAGAAAATGCTGCAGCAGTAAAACAATCTGTAAAAAATTTACTTATGACTAATTTTTCTGAAAAACCGTTTTTGCCAAGATATGGCGGTAATTTAAATTCATTTTTATTTTCACTCAACACTGAAGTAGATGAACTTGCTTTACAAGAAAAAATTATTGAAACAATAGAAATATATGAACCAAGAGCATCTGTAAGAAACGTCGAAGTTATTTCAAATGATAATAGAAATGAAGTAGCTGTAACTGTAACTTTTCAGGTATTAAGCACTAACGAAATATTAACAACTGAAATTTCATTAACGAGGTTAAGATAATGGCTACAACCATAAGATCAACAAATTTAGATTTTGATGTTATAAAAAATAAATTAAAAGATTTTTTAAAACAAAAAAATGAATTTCAAGACTATGATTTTGAAGCTTCAGGTTTAAGTAATATACTCGATGTATTAGCTTTTAACACACACTTTAATGGATTGAATGCAAACTTTGCACTTAATGAATCTTTTTTAAATACTGCACAACTAAGAAGTTCAGTTGTTGCACTAGCTGAAGGTCTAGGATATGTTCCAAGATCTTACTCATCATCTCAAGCTTCAGTTAATTTATCTGTTTTAGTAACTGCATCATCAAGACCAAGTACAATAACGTTACCACGAGGAACACAGTTCACTTCAGCTGTTGACGGCGTAACCTATACTTTTCAAACCAGAGAAAATTTTATAGGAACAGACGATGGTACTGGAACTTATCAATTTTTAACTTCAACAGGATCAACGTCAATACCGGTTTTTGAAGGAACTGAAAAAACAAAAACATTTTTTGTAGGCCAAAAAGCAGACAATCAAGTATATGTAATACCAGATGTAACGATGGATACAACAACAATAAGAGTTCGCGTGTTTGAAACAACTTCAAGTTCAAATTTTGAAACATATACAAATATTGAAAAAGCAATAAGAATAACGAATGAAACAACTTTTTATCAAATAAAAGAAGTACCAAATGGATATTATGAAATTATATTTGGTGATGGATTATCAACTGGTAAAGCACCAGTTGCCGGCAACAAAGTAGTAATTGATTATCTTTCTACTGAAGCTACACTTGCAAATGGAGCAGTTAATTTTACACCAACTTCACAGATTACTGTCGGTGGTGTTGCTTACAATTTAACGGCGGTAACTGAAGCTAATTCAGCAGGAGGTGCTTATAAAGAATCAATCGAATCAATACGACAAAATGCACCTATTGCTTTTACATCACAACGAAGATTAGTGACTGCAGAAGATTATAAAGCACAAATATTAACCAACTTTAATGCATTTATTGATGATGTAACATCTTTTGGAGGTGAAGATCAAGTACCTAGAGAATATGGAAAAGTATTTGTCGCTATAAAATTTAAAAACAATATTACTTCATCTGTTCAAACAACAGTTAAAGACGAAATAGTTAATGAACTTTCAGCAAATCTATCTATGATGTCAATAGATACTGTGTTCATTGATCCGATAACAACAAAACTTGAGCTAACTACAACGTTTAACTTAGATCCTGATTTAACTAGTTCAACTTCACGATCAATTGAAATCGCGGTACAAAATATTGTTAATAACTTTTTCGTAACAAATTTACAAAAATTTGGTAAAGTTTTTAGAAGATCAAATTTACTTACATTAGTTGATGCTTTTGATCCAGCGATACTCAATTCAAGAATGAGTGTTAAAGCTCAGCAATCTTTTATACCTACTGTTAATCAGTCTTTAAAATATACAATTAGCTTCCCAATGACTATTGCCGTACCTGACGATGTTAATGTGGTTGTAAGATCTACTAAATTTACTTTTAATAATCAATCATGTTTTATAACTAATTTACTCGGCTCAAATAAATTACAAATTATTTCGGTTGACGGTACCATAGAAAATGATAACGCAGGTAGCTATACTGCAAATATTGGTAAAGTTGAATTACAAGGTTTTAAGCCTAGTGCTTTTGAAGGAAGCGCCATAAAAATTAGTGTAACACCTGCAAATCAAAGCACTGTAAGGCCATTAAGAAACTTTGTTATTGATATTGATAGTGAAGCTTCAAGCTCGAACGCATTGTTAGACTTTCAAAATACAGCGGTAACACTTTAATGACAATAGATTTTAAGTCAAAAAGAAGATTAAAAAATTATCAGGTAAGAAAAGTACGTGAAGCTTTACCCGAAATTTTTACTAGTGATTTTCCAAAACTAGTTACTTTTTTAGAAGAATATTATGATTTTTTAGACTCTGCTGATGGTGCACACGCATTTGGCGATACTTCAAAGCAACTTTTTGCAAAGAAAGATATACATGAAACACAATCAAATTTATTAAATAATTTAATTAGCGAATTAGCTGGTGGTTTACAAACTGGTGAAAATTTTACTGATAAAAGGTTTGCTGCTACAAGATTAGCTGAACTTGCAAGAAATAGTGGAAGTAGATTTGCAACTGAAGAATTTTTTAGATTATTCTTTCAACAAGTGCCGGAAATAGAATATCCAAAAAAAGATATATTTCTAGTTGGAGATTCCGCAAGTCAAATAGGTATAGACTCTGTTAAATTTATACAAAACTATGAACGTTATCAATTATTTTCAATATTAATAAAAATAGGGATTGGTACAAATGTCTGGCAAGAACTGTATAAAAAGTTTATGCATCCTGCTGGTTTTTATTTTGAAGGAGAAATAACTTTTGATGGTGAAGCTATTAACACACCGATAGGACCAAACGTAATTCTTGACTCATCAGTTGGTCCTTTAATTGTTTCAGAAGCAACATTACCAATAACAAGACAATTTACACAACTAACAACTTTATTAGATTCCGAAGGCGGAAACGTCAGAGTATCTGACATAAATAAACTAGTAAGTGATTATCAGAATCTTTCACTTGACTATCTTGATAATACGTATCACACATTAAGACAAGTAGTAACACCAAACTCATTCACATTTGATGACAGCGGTGGAAGAGATAGTGATGAAACTGCAACACCAGACTTTTCAAATACTCTGGAAACAATGGATAACGAAATATTCACAAGGTATGGAAGTGATTCATCTTTCTAGTATAAATAGAACTATCATTAGGATTTAGAATGG
>Ga0163179_10001247_pt1 | contig 18098 bp, 20 predicted proteins | sample AtlANTMetagenome_FD_109643 | JGI IMG/M metagenome (GOLD analysis project Ga0163179, IMG submission 109643) | Marine eukaryotic phytoplankton communities from the Atlantic Ocean - Atlantic ANT 2 Metagenome | ecosystem: Environmental > Aquatic > Marine > Oceanic | place: North Atlantic Ocean... | reverse complement strand
TCTCGAAGTGCTACACTATGACTAAGTCCTGTTAATGTTCCGACTAAGTCTGATGATATATTATCTTTAGTTGCCATACTGTTATTTACCTTATAAGAAGCCAATTGGCATAGGCTTAATTGCTTCTTCTGTGTCACTATTTATAAGATATTCGTAAGTAGGTTGATCCCATGCCATTACAACCTCAATAATCCTTAGTGCTAATATCGTAGACATAACTAAATCGTCTGTTTCTCCTTCTTTAGCACAGAAACTAGAGCCTCTAGCAATAAAATTCTTCATTTCTCTTAATAAATTATGACTTCTTACAGTCATTTTATCACCTTCAATATAACTCTTTAAACGCATACAAGATGTAATCTTGCTTTTATGCGTGGTATTAAATCCTCTTCTTCCTTTAGTTTGTCCGGGCTTTCTTACTTCTTGTACAAAGTTTCCTGGAATATTTTCTTCGCCAAATTCTTTAATTGAAACTAATGCCGCTTCTCCAATACTATTATTTTCTACTGACCAATATAATTCTGCTTCTGGAGATTCGCTTTCTAACCAACGCAACATACTAACAAGTTGTCTTAATTGGCCTTGTATATCTGTCTTATTATGTTGCCATTCTGCTATTTGTACAACGTCAGGTAAACGATATATCTCAATAGCGGCCATATCTCCGCCTGTTCCTAAAGAAGGATCCCATCCTATCACAAATGCTGTTGCATTAGGATTTTCGTAAACACGAACCTGTCCTAAGTTAAACTTTGCATCTTGACTTTTCATGTTTACTAGTTTTAGAGGACTAATTAATGTTTCATCTGCAATAATAAATTCACATTCGTGTTCTCTTCTAAATCGTTCTTCTCCAATTTTTGCACGTTCTTCTGTTGCCCAGTCTTTGTCACGTTCTGGATGTCTTTCCCATGAAAACTGTATATTTGCAAATCCGTTTAGTCCTAGTGTAGGATCAGCATTAGGATTTCCAAACTCGTCGATTTTCTTTTCTGCTTCTTTCCATATGCGAGCAAATTGATCGTCATCTTGGTTTGGTGTACTTGTAATAATACATTTACCACCAGTTGCTAGAGTAGGTGATATAGAGGTCCAAAATTCAGTTGCAATCCTAGGCTTAACAAAGGCAAACTCATCAGCATATAGTAAAGATATAGACATACCACGTCCGGTATTGTCTGTAGTCGTTGCTGACATTATACGACTGCCGTTATCAAAGTCAATGCTTCCTTTGTTATAACTAGTTGCACCTGCTTTTAAAAAGTCTGGAAGTGTTTCGTATGTATAACGAACTCTTTGCATGATTTCTTGAGCACCTGCAAATTTATGTGCCGCAATAAGAATAGTACTGTCAGCAACAAATAAAGCTCTCCATACTAGATATGCCGCCGCACAGGCTGTCTTGCCCATTTGACGTCCTAGCATATTAATACTATATCTATTTTCGTGATAACATTTTAGTAGTTCGCGTTGATAACGATAAAGTTTAAAAGGTATTTTGCCTCTAACTGCATGTTGTACCCAACAATGAGTATCAATAAAATATATTGGATCGTTTGCACAAAGGGAGAGTTCACGGATTTGTTCGTCCGTGAATCTCTCTAATTGATAAGGCGATTTAACAAAACTAAAATTAGGTCTGTTTGCCATTAGCTACTCCTACTTCTTAGCTTTTTTAGTCTTTTTTCCCATAATTCCTTCTGCTACAAACTTTCGGTATTCGCCTAAAGCTGTCTCAAAAGATTCTTCAACATCTTTACTATGCATACTCATTGGATTTTCTCCCTGTCCGTCTGCACGGTTAATGTATTCTGGCTTACCAGCACCCTTACCTGCTTCACTTGGCAATTTGTCAAATTCAGTTGGCTCATCATAGCTAGTACCTTCTGGTGAATTTGCTAACTTAGACTCGTCTAGTTCGCCCATTCCAGATAGTTTTAACAATCTATTCATATCGTTAACATCAATTTCTGAACCTTGGTACTTTGTAATAAGGTCTGTTGTTGAAACTGCTTCTGCTACTGGATTTCTCATACCTGATAATTCAGCAATACGATCCACTTGAGGATCTAAACTATCTTGTATAGGTGATTTCATACTAGCAATAGCATCAACTGCTTGTTTGATTTCTTCATCATCCATATCAACATGTGGTAACATTTCTAGCATTTGTCTTACTTTTGGGTGGTTCATTAATTGTTCGTCATTATTATCAAGTTCGTCAGTAAACTCATACTGAGTACTATCACTAAAATAATAATCTGATTGTTGAACATACTTTGCTTGTTGAATAGCATCGTCAATGAATTCATCTGCCTTAGCTTCTAGTTCGGAATGGTATCCTTCTTTCATTTTTTGGTCTCCTTCAATTGCTTCTTTTGGAAGATTTTCATCATCCATGTACCTTGGATCGTCATCATCAACAGGACCATCTGCTGGCATTTCATGATTTCTACGGAAGTCTGCTACAAAGTCTTTTATAGTATCTCCGTCTAAATAGCGAATTAACTCGTCTAATACTGGATTAATATCACATTCCATTTCATCACATAAATCTAATATAGGATCTGCAAATTCTCCAACTGCTTCTTTATAGTTTTTCTTTTTACCATACTTGCCTTCTGATTTAACTTCTTTATCCCAGGCTTGTTGGATTGACTCTTCAACTGATTCTTCAATCCAATGTTTACCATTTGGATCATTGCAATCATGTCCGCAGTCTGTAGTAGGCTTATAAATTTCATCTCCACAATCACAACATGTCTTTGCTTCGCTAACTTGTTGCTCAGATTCTGTCTTCTTTTTGTCGCCTTTAACTTTATGTGTTTTACCGTCAACTTCAAACTCGTCTTCTCCGGCATCAATAGCATCTTGACGTTTACCTGAGTATTCATTTCCTTCTGATGCACAGGCACCCATTAGTGGTGATTCTTCTTCGTCATCTGCTGGAATTACCATAGGTAAGTCGTCACCCATTTCTGCATCTGCTGGCATCTCATCTGAAGGCTCAGATGGTGCATCGTTAACTTCAACACCTGCTAATTTCAGCATGTTTGCAATCATTTCTGCTTGACCAGAAGGTACTTTAATTTCAGTTGGAGTATTAACTGTTAATGTAGTTTCCTCTCCGCCTTCTTGTACTTCTGCTTTTGCTTCTGGGTTTAAAGTATCCCAGGCTTCTTCGATACCTTCTTTAGTAACTCTAATTCCTTCCTGCACAACATCAGTATTTGGAGTTTCACTATCGACAGTTAATACTGCATCAGCAGGAGTATAACTATTAATTGCTAGTAATACATTTTTAATGTCATCATTATTATTTGCCATTAGTTCGCTCCTTTATTTGCTTTGGTTAGTGGACTATCAGAAACTGTCTTGTCGTTTAGGATTGGCCCTGATGTAGTAGCATCAGATTCTTTTGATAATACTACTTTTCTGCTATCATCTTTTGATGCAGAATCAACAAGTTCAGCAACATATTCGTCACCTGCTACGTCTTTAGCAGAAACTTCATTTGCTTCTTTGTCTTGATAATCTGTCCCTGTAATTGCTTCGTACTCTTCGTCTGACTCTTCCATTGCTTTTTGAGTTTGCTTTTCTAATGGCTCGTCAGTACCAAATGCTTTTAAAGTACCTTCTGGCACTCTAAGAAGCTCTCTGAGTTCTGCTTCTAGCATAACAGGCTGTATTGGTAGTCTTGTAGTAACATCCATTACACAAACCTCGTGACCTCCGTAGTTTGGAAAGTCAGCTGGTATTGCTTGTAACATAAGTTTTTCAGGTCTTCCGACTTCAAGAGCATCATACTTTTTCATGTGTCTTTCTAAAGTCTCGAGCTGTTTCTCGCTAGGCGAAAAAACCATTTTTACACGGTATTTGTGTTCACGTTGTAACTGGTTAATATATTCTAATAAAGTGGGCATAATTATATCTCCTCATACTCTTATTTATTCTGACCCACGCGATTTAGTATGGCTTGCACTAAGTCATTTCTACTGGCTAGAGTAGTTGAGTCTGCGTCTATGATATTTGTATCATCATTATCGCCAGATTGATCTAATTTTGCTTTTCGTAGTTGCAATTCCACCATCTTAAGTTTCTTTTCTAACTTAGATACTTTTGCATCAACGGATACTTTTAATAAAGAAGCGGCTACTTCAAATACTTTTCCAGCATTTCTATCATCAACATTAAAGCCTAAATCCATCAATCTATCACTCTGACCTTCTGCTTTATTTGCAAGGTTATCTAATTCTCTTTCAGCACCAGCCATATCTGTAACAGTTGGTAAAGCCGTATCTATACGGCTAGCCATATCTATTACTGCCTGAGCAGTCCTTATTTCGTCTGCTATTACGGGCTCGATATTGACTTCTGCGTCAATTGTGTTGTTTAGCTCGGCATTATCGTTTTCATCATCACTTTCGGGAGAAAATCCAAATACCTCTTCTAATTTCTTAGTCATGTATATACTTATGATATTAAGACCATACGAGTGTTCACTTTGAACCAAAAATTAGATTATTTACGGCGTGTTCTGTTAGGACTAGCCTTATTAAAGAGGTCTTCTTCGGTTATAATACGAAAATGACAGCCCATTCCTTTACACCAGGCTTTAGCGGCCTCCCACTTAGCCATATTAAGCACCACTGATGCTTTTTCTTTCTGGCTACGAGCTACTTCTAAAGTAACTTGAGCTCTAGGCTTTACCTCAATTAATTCTGCTCTGCGTTGATTGTTTTTTCCTAAATAAGTTATTAGAAAGTCCGGAACATAAGTTGTTTGCTTTCCAGTAAAAGGATTTTTATAAGGTATTCTAACTACTTCACTACCCCAAGATATAATATTAGGATTGTTATCACAAAATCTCATAAAAGTTAACTCCCAACCACTTCTATATGTTGGTGCTCCTTTACCTGTATATTTTCCTGGATTAAGAACTGAGTAAGTTCCTTTTTTAAAATTATTGGCCATTGTTATGTACCAGCTTCAGTTAGTAACAGCTCCTCTTCTGAACTTTGTGTAGTAAGTATATCTCCGCCTTCAGTTGAATAAACATAAACATAATTATTAACACGAAATTCTCTTAGTACAATAGGAGGAATATTAAGAGGTTGTTTTAAGTTATAAGAAATACCATCTGGATTGTTATTAGCATTAATGTTATCTAAGATACTCTGAGTAACTACTAATTTTCCAGTTTTAGTTGCTTGTGTAATTACATTATTAAAATCAAGGCTTAAATCAATACTTGCTTTCCATAAACTTTGAACAACATTTTCTGCTGGCGTTCGTCCTACACCTAAATTTAAAACTTTTTGTACTGCTTGGTCAAATTGTACTTGTGGTATAATATCACTCATTATAGTTGTCCTAATGATCGAGCTCGTGTTGTTCTAAGTATATTGTCTTTCTTTTGAATATTTTCTCTCAAACTTTTGTTCTGAGACGAATTAATTTGTTGTAATGCTTTCTTTGAATCAGGACTTAATTTATTTCTTTGAGCTTCTAATACTCCGGCTCCTAGCTTATCGTCTTGCATTCTCACAATTCTAGCAACATCTGCGGCTTCAGACGGTGAAAGAGATCTTCTAGTTTTTCTATTAACTGCCTGAAGAATTTGTTTTCCGTTTGAATTATCAAGGCGTTTTAAAAGTACTTCTTCTGCGTTTGCAGAAGGATCTAAATCTATTTTATTAACTGCTTGACTAGCTTTAATTTTATCTTTTTTAGCATCTATTATTTCTTTAGATTCTTGTCCAGATAATTTTTGGTTATTGAATACAGTTTCTCTTTCTTTTACTACTTTCTTTGTCACCTTCTTTGCAGGAGGATCTGCTTCTTTCTTTGGAACCTTAATTCCTTCAGGTGCTTTATTTTCTGGAAACTGTCTAATATAGTGACTATCATGCCCGTCATTAAAATTACTAAAGTTTTTATTCTCACTTTCGTACCAGTCCATAAATTCATATCTAATTGAAAGAGTCCATAATACTACATCACTTGCAGAATAATCTAGTGTATCATGTTGTGCATCAACAATATAACAATTAAATAACTCGTATGTTTTTCCTGTAAATATGTCGGCATCTAAATCGTCTCGTAGACCTCCATCTGATGTTTGTTGCATATGAACTTTTATTGTCATTGGCCTGTGAGATAAGTTTTTAGAGCCGTCTGTTGCATCAAATTGTCCTTTTACTACGTCACTAATAAATGCTTCTACTGCATCATTTTGTTGGTCATAAAATGATATAGTAATAGGTTCAAAATTCATTTTAGTTTGGATAACTGATTTATGATTGTACTGGTTAATAACCTGGCTATCTATTGTCCAACGTGGTAACTCAAATGTTTTTAAAGTAAATTGAGAAGATGTATCTTCTCTAGAAGTATCGTTGCCTTTAAATGTATCCTGATTCCCAGGGGGTTCTCTATTAGCATCATCTAATGTAATCTGAGCAACAAATTGATATTTAAGATAGGGGGTTCTGTCAGTTACAAGCGGATCACCTGTTTCAGCTGATAACTCACTTCCTAAATTTCCAATTTGCTTAAAAGCATATGAATTAAAAGGCATGTACTAATCTCCGTTGTCATAGCAAAAGGACCTAACGGTCCTTTTGCATTATTCTTACATAAGCAATAACGTTTCCGTCTCACTTATATTTATCGTTTTAATTAACTACCAGTTTAATTAGATGCTGTTGCGTTGTCAGTTGCGTTACCTGAAACCGCTCCAGTTAGAACTTCCGTTCCAGCAACCGTATGGTTAGCATTATCAAACTTGATCATTACAGTAATTTGTAATGGATCACTTGTAGCATAATTGTTTTCACCGTAGTTAATGTTCTGGATATAGCAACCTGCTAATTCCCAGGCATCAAGTACTTCAGCGCCTTCGCTTCCATCTAAGTTCTCAATAGTTGTAGTGAACTTATACTGTCCGCCTGCTGTCTGTCCAGTCTGTCCTCCGTGATCCATTTGCTTTTGAAGCTGTTGGGCTAACGAATTACCAACAGCGCCTGTGACATCGTCACGGACTGTTAATGTAATTGGATCCCAAGTATGCTTACCAGCCATATAAATCCTGGAGTTATAAACGTCGATTGTTATATCGTCGTGTGTAACGGAAGGACGACTAACACTTACCACCTGACTAGTTAAACTTACTGTATCTCCTTCACCTAATTGTGTGAAAGTTACTCTAAATCTGTAAGATAACTTAGGACTAACAAGTGCGGCATCTGTTGTACCAGGTACATTAAATTTACTTACTGAAACTGCCATTTTCTTATCTCCTTACGTTTATTTATGCATTCGCACCGGCAATCGCGCCAGTGTTAACAACACGGATTGGAATATAGATAAATTCAGCGGCTTTAACCGGCTCAATTGCAATATCAATATACAATTCGTTTCTGTCAATTCTTGCATTAGTGTTATTTGTTTCATCACATACTACTAAGAAATCATAAACAGCTCTCTTAGCAACCATGTCTTCCATAAAAGCATTAAACACTAATAGTACACGATCTCGTGTAATCTTGTCATTTGGTTCAAAAATGAACGGACGAGCAACAACGTCAAATCTTTCACGTAAGAACGCTAATAGACGTGCAACGTTTACACGATCAAGTGCTGATGCAAATGGGTGAAGTGTCTTTTGACCCCAAAGGTAAAGTCCAGTTCCTGGGAAGTTTACTAGTGGGTTAAGATTCTTCTGATAAAGTGCATCACGTTGACCATTGTTTAGTGCAACGTTTTTGAACTCATTTTCTGCAGTTACAACACCAAAGTTACTAACACCGCTTGCCTGTCCTCTGGTTAAACCAGCTGGAGCAAACCACGGATAAGCTACTTCATCATTGAAAGCATAAGCTCTTAGTACTGCATGACTTCCTGGAACAGCAACATCATTTCCTGACAAGTCAGTTGATAAAGCTGATGGATAGTAAAGTCCAATTGACGCATTTCTTGTTGTCAATCCGTCTTCGCCGTTAGTACCAGCATTAGTTCCTAATGCCCATGCATTAATATCTGCTGTACGAGTTCCAAGTTTCATTGGAGTATCAGCAATAATAAATGCTGTTTCCTTACGATCAATGTTTAGTGTTAACATCTCATCAATACACTCAGGATATCCTGGAGTTGCAATTAAGTTAAAGTTAAGTGTTTCTTCTCTTAATTCTTCTCCGCCTGTTAGTACTGCCTGTAGTCTTTTAGCAACAACTCTGCGTTGAGCTTTGTCAAATGCATACATGGATCCTGCTTTAGGACCGGAGTCTCTATTGCCTGATTCACTTTGGAAGAAGCCTTCAGCATCATTCCATTTTTTAACGTTACCTGAACTTACTGCTGTATTGAAAAGAAGCATTCCTTCAGGAAAGAAAGCTGGATCTGGTGCTTCACCGTCCATTGCAGTAGCAACACCGCCTGCTCCTGTTGCATCTTGCGGAGTAGCAGTTAAGTCAGCAAATAGTACACCAGTTGGTGTAGTTTGGTCTGCATTATCGTGTGTTACAAATGCGGCTCCATCATATACTTTAAGTAAAGGATAATTTACAAGATCGTTTGTATCAACCCAAACATCTCCAGTTGTTGGACCTGCTGGTTCAATAGTATCAACTGTAATGTTGCCAGCACCTACTGGCTCCCATCCTGATGTTGCTTTTCTGTAGACGTCTGCTGTGGTTCCTGCATCATACCATAGTGTTCCGTCTGCAATCGCTCCAACCGGTGCAGTTGCTTTAACTTCTTGAGTAATAGCAGAAAAAGATGATCCATCATATCTACGAACTTCAAAGTTTGCTTCACTTGGATCAGCAATCTTAATGTAAAGATCGTTTCCGTCTAATGATGTGCCAAATGCTGTTGCGGCGGCTGTATCATCAACATAAGCAACGAGTTGATCTGGTTGATTTGGTCCAACAATTTGTTGTGCAAATGAGCCAGTTGAACTACTGTACTTTTTAATAACTGGATTAAATCCGCTATTTGGTGAGGTTGTTTTAAACCAAACATCTCCTGATGTAGGTGTTGGAAACTGGTAGTGTGGAGCAATATTAACTGTACCTGCAATATCTGCGGTTGTAAGTTTGTTCCATACTCCTGATTCGTTTTTATAAAATTCTTTTAAGTCTGCTGAAATATCAAGTGCATAATCACCATCTGAACCACCTGTTGGTGTTCCATCAAAAAGTGATACACTCTTTGCAATCCATGCGGTACCATTTCCTTCAAAAATTCCAAAGGAAGTAGAGGCTGTATCAAACCAATAAGTTCCATTTACTGGATCTCCTGTTGGCGCTACATCTAATGGTTCCATTTCTTCAACTGCTAAATCGGCACGAGTAACGATTGCTCTATTTGCTACACCTAGATAATAGTATGCGGCAAGAAGACCATATTCATTTAATTCATGTCCGTGTACTGGAGTACCATCTACGATTGTAAATTCTGGTTCTCCATATAGCTGAACTAATTCTCTCTGACTTGTAATAGTTAGAGGTAATCCGGCATATTTGGATTTTGTATACTCTGCAATAGTTCCATCTGGTGCTAATTTATTAGATCGCGTTACAACGAAAATTGCAGGAACTGTTCCATTACCGGCTGATGCATAAGCGGATTCGTCAATGACGGTAACCGATACACCTGGGGAAACTAAAGTTGCCATAATTTTTTCTCCGAGTTTATTATACAGGGCGTCTGCCCTTCTCAGATGTATTTAGCTATCTAGACCGTAAAACCGGGTATTTATCAAGGTGGATAATTATAGTGATTCGGAGGACAACGTTAAGTTTAGGCGCTTTTGTGCAAGTATGTCAACGTTTTTAATTAATCTATCTAATGTACCATTATTGTCAATAGTAAAATCACACATCCATTGCTCAATACTCATACTATTTGGATTTTCTGAGGGTAAATGATCTGATCTATCTACCCATATTGCATAATCAAAAATTATTTCGTTTTGCATAGCAAAATATTCACGTTTATTTCTTAAACCACAATATATGTCATGCTTTGCAAATAAATTTCTTCCAAGTTTAGCCAAGTCATCTTTGCAATAATTATGAATCATTTCATACCACTCGGGTCTGTGATTATGCCTATCAGCATAACACTCTTCTTCGTCTTTATAGCCATACTTGTCTTTGGTGTCATTAAATATAAAAAGTTCTGAACAGAACTTTGAGCTTGATTGGAAAGTATAGCCGTACTTTGCTAATAATTCGCATACAGTATCTTTACCATGCCTTCCATGTCCGACTACTAGTAACTTGGGTAATTGCATAATGGTAAATCCTAACTATAATAATTTATTATAGCATTACACGACTGTATTGTCAAAAGAATGTTTATCCGAATATAAAACTAATAGGTGTGCCACCGTCTACATAATTAACAAGCTCGGCTTCTAGTTTTTCAACTTCAGCTTGTGATTGAGCAATAAGATCGTTACCATTTAATTGTACTCCGCCTTGCGGTCCAGCTAATGCTCCAAATTTACTACGAGCTTGTCCTAAGGACATTTTTGCTATTGCTAACGAATAATCTTTTAACCAAGGATTAGAATGGGAATCACCTAGTAACATCTCATCTGGTCTGCGATTATAAACATGTAATATACATTCTTCGTCGCTTCTAATTTTTCTATGTAGGTGTATTTGTTTAGTTACCTCATTCCAATGAAAAATTAAATGAGCTCCAAACATTTTACCCATTTGTTCTCTATAACCCATATAAAGTTCAAATGTAGCAAGTCCGCCGCCTCTTCCTGCATTAAGCATATACATATTCAAATAACCTGCTTCAAAGGGTTCAAAGTCAGTTGCACTAGCAGAAATACCACCAGCATTTCTTCTATATACTTGTTTAACTTCCATTACTTCATCTGGTAATATGTAGGTGCTTTCTTGAGGACGAAGTTTTAATACCATAAAACTTTCTTCAACTGCTCTAGTACTTCGTTGTCTGTACTTGGCAAGGGCTTTATCAATTGCCATATCATAATGTTCTTTGTCCAGCTCAACATCAACCATACCTTCACCTAAGGATAGTTCGATATATTTGATAACTTTATTACGTTCTGTGGTAATTGCCATAAATTAGCCTCCATGTTATTTATGGCAATTAAACCAGAATATATAGTTTGCTACTTTATAATTTTTAGCAACAATGTTTCAGGAGAGATTCTTGGACGAAGTTTAACTTCAGTACCTTTAATCTTTCCTAGGAATTTACGCAATTCTGGACGTCCAGCTTTCTTCCATTCTGCAAGTTGCTCTTCTGGTCTACGAAGTGTTTTACTAATACTCTTTTCAGCATCATGTCCAGTAATGCTAGTACTTTTAACTGTTAGATGAGATACTGTTACATCACCGTGTTTTGCGGCAACAAACCTACCAAGTTTTCTTGTTTTAGTATTGTATACCCAAAGCTCAGAACATTGTAATATATCACGTGGGTCAACACTCTTAAATTCAAGATCTCCTATCTTAAACTCTTTGAGATATTTTAACTTCCTAACAATACGTTCTGCTGGAATTGGCTTTCTCTTAGGTTTTGCCCTAGTAGAAATCTTCATAGCTTTATAGGCATTTGCTCCATCAACAATAGATTGCAAAAACTTAATAAAGTTTTTTGCATCACGTTTTCCTAAATGAGCATATGCTTCATTTAACTGTTCGCACTCTCCTTTTAGATATTCCTCAATCTCACCTATTAATGGCTTGTAAAAATCAGCAATTTGCGGAGAAGAGTTTGCCGCTAAATTATTAGACTGAAGAAATTTATATGTATCAAAAGAAGACTTCCCGTTAACGGTATATTCGTCGACTGCTCCTTCAATTTCTCCTAGCACATCACTAAGTTGCTCTTTTAATCTATCTTGAATAGTTTGTTTAGGAACAGTACTTTTCTTCTCAATCGCTTTCTTTTCTTCAACGATTGTTTCGCCAACCTCAATTAATTCTTTTATATTTTTATGTAACCATTCGCTAACAGGAGCTACCTTTCCCATTGTTCCTGCAAGAGACTCCCAATATTCAGCATATGCAGGGTGGGTATCCGGCCATCCTCTTGACAGCAATCTTGCACTAGTACCTAAACTAGGACCAAATTTGCTATCTGGTACTTTGTTCAGTACAGATGCCTTCTTTTTAAAATCTTCATGTTCTTTGCAATATGTAACAACCCAACCCTTATAATCTGAGCTTTTACAATCTAAACGGTAATATTCGGACATCTGCCTGTATTTTTTACAATACTCCTGTCCATCTAAGGATTCAATCCCTTCAAATTTAGGCTCACCTGTGCTAACACGCCTAGCGGCACGGGGTTTTTTACGTTTTGTAACCTTTGGCAAAGCCATTGACATTCTCCTATTTCTGACTAATTACTATTAAGTATATACTCTTCCTACCTTGGTGTCAACCTAAATCTAAGAACGGTAAATACAATATATGCAATTAAGGAGCATTTATGCCAAGAATTCAACTTTGGAACAACGACAAGAATAAGGATTACCATTACCAAGATCGTATTATACGAGAGGCAGTAAATGCTGGTGGTACATCTATTTATGTACACAAATATTTAGGACCTGCTTCGCAAGGAGAAACTGGCGATCCTGCACAACCTAACTTGTCGGCACAAGGAGATGTATCTGAATTAGACATACAAGATTTGTTATTCTTAGAAAATAGAGATCGTGTTTACGATACTACCATTTATGAATTAAGAGGAACTTATAATGTTGCAGATACAGACTTTGATTTAAGTCAGTTTGGTTTATTCCTTAGTGCAGATACCATCTTTATTACATTCCATACAAACGATATGGCTTCAATCTTAGGTAGAAAACTTATGGCTGGTGACGTTATAGAGCTTCCTCATTTAAATGACGATTTATTATTAGATGCTAGTGCAACAAGCATTAATAAATTTTATGTTGTAAGTGATGCATCTAGAGCGGCAGAAGGTTTTGGTCCAACATGGTGGCCTCATTTATGGAGAATTAAAGCATCTCCAATGATGGACGCACAAGAGTATCGTGGAATACTTGGAGACCCAGAAGATGAAGATAGCTTAAAGAATGCATTAAGTACATATCAGAAGGAAGTTGAAATTTCAGAAGCTGTTATTGCTTCTTCAGAAGTACTAGTACCAAATTCTGGATTATGGAACGACGACTCATTCTTTGGTGAGAAAGAAGGTAAAGAGCCAAGCGCCGTTCCAGACAGCGGGCCAGCCAACGATATTAGGGTAGGAGGATTACCAGATAAGAACTTAGTTGCATCTGGTTTAAGTTTTCCTAGTAACCCAGACCAACAAGAGTATTTTATTAGAAGTGACTTTGTTCCCAACAGATTATTCCAGTTTTCAGGTAAAAAATGGATTAGAATATTTGATAGTGTTGAACAAGCAGGATTCGGAGGAGACTTACGACCAAGAACATTAACTAATACATTTATTAATAATGATAATAAAACTAGATCTAGTAATCCTCCAACAGAAAAAGGTATTACAAGTGAAAAACAAAATTTATCAAAGGTATTTAAAAAGCCTAGGACCGACGACTAATGGCTAAAAGGAGAAAAAATAAATGACTTGGTATTTAATAGCTTTAGTAATGTTTACAGGATCTGATGATGCTCATCTTAAAATAAACACGGCTTTAAAATTTCGCAGTTTTGAATCGTGTCAGGAATATTATAATACATATTCTGAAGGCCTACAAGACGGATTACAACGTGGCTTTCCGAATATAACAAATATAAGTATACAATGCGTAGACCAAAAAATGGCTTTAGAAATGCAGAAACATCAATTGGAACGGGATAGTAAATAATGGCTCAAACGTATTTCTATGATCAACAGATAAGAAGATGGCTAGTACAGTTTATGAGAGTATTTGGCGGCTTTTCTGTTAAAATGGGTAAAGATGAAAATGGAGCAGATAACTTTCATCTAGTACCTGTTAGATATGGAGATACTAGTAGAATGGCATCTCATATTATTAAAGAAAATTCAGAGAATAAAATTAATACTGTTCCTTTTATATCTGTTTATATTTCAGAACTACTTCCTAGTCCTGAAAGAAGATTAAACCCAACTCATGTTGACAGAGCCCAAGTATTAGAAAAGAAATTTGATTCTAACAATAATGAGTTCTTAGACGAGCTTGGAGAGTCCTATACACTAGAAAGAATATCTCCTATTCCTTATGATTTAACTCTTAATGTTGATATATGGACTAGTAATACAGAACAAAAGTTACAATTATTAGAACAAATATTATTACTTTTCAATCCAAGTGTTAACTTACAAAGTAGTGATAACCCTTTTGACTGGACAAGTTTAGGAGTTGTTGAACTAATTAATACGACATGGACTGCTAGACAAATTCCAAATGGTCAAGATGATATAATTGATGTATCTAGTTTAATATACCAGTTACCAATATATCTAACACCACCTGCAAAGATTAAGAGACAGGTTCTTATACATAGTATATTACAATCTGCATACGAAGATATTGATAATGTAAGTATTGAAAGTTTAAATATTAACTTTAACGGTAATACTCAAAGACAATGGCTTACTTTTGAAGATAGACATATTAAAGTAAACTCGGATAATGTTGAATTATTAAACTATGATAATACTAATATTGATAGATCACAAGGTACAGATTTACTAAGTTGGACTGACCATTTTAATATACACGGCGGGTTCAAACCAGGTATTACAGAAATTAGACTAAGAATAGGTCCAAACTCTGCATTCGCAGATGATGCAGATGAAGTTATACTAATATGTGATGCTATCGTGCCAACTAATGAAAACTTAATTGCTTTTACATTAAACCAAGATACATTACCAATAGATACAATTACTTCTGTTAATGGTATTATTAATCCTAAAAAATCTCGTCCAGGGGCGGGAAATCTACCAGTTGAGGCAACCGGTCAACGTTATCTACTAGTTGATAATGTTGTTCCTTTTGACGGAGGTCCTTGGGGATTACTAGAAGCCAGCGGTGATGATATTATTGAGTATAATGGAACAGATTGGGTAGTGAGCTTTGATTCAACGGCGGTAAACACTATAGGGTATACCACCAATGCTAACTCAGGTGAGAAACTATATTATGACGGAGAGACTTGGGTAGTAGCAATAGAAGGAATATTCGAACAAGGTTATTGGAGGATAGTTAACTAGGTATTATCATGTTAAGGGCAGTAGGAGCATTAATTATATGTCAAAAGACACAACGGGCTATGATGCAGTTGAGAAGCGAAGAAGAACGTCATAGTATGTGTTGGGGTTTATGGGGAGGTAAACTTAAAGGCAAAGAAGGAGACTTAGAAGGTCTTAAAAGAGAACTAGTAGAAGAGCTTGGTCATCCAGGAGTTCCTAATACTATTGGTATTAGTCACATCTATACATTTACAACAAGAAATAGACACTTTAGACATGTAAGTTATGCTGTATTATGTGAAGACGAGTTTAATCCTATAATAAACAACGAAAGTGCCGGATATTGCTGGGTCAAAATAAACTCTTGGCCATCTCCGTTGCATTATAACACAGGGAAAATGTTTAAGAGCAGAGCATTTAAAGAGACATTAAAGAGTATATTGAGCGATGAGTTTAAAATTAGTTAAAGATATCATTCCAATTGAATTTTATAATGGACCTCATAAGCAGATGCAATTTACATTATGTAATGAAGAAAAATTAAATAATCCTTTGCTAAACAAGTTATATAAAGATAACATATGCTATACAGAACGTTGGTATTTAGAATCTAGAAAAATAATATTTGACGAAAACTGGAATCATCCAATTTTGCAAAGTCTATGTGAAGATCCTAATTTAAAAAGTAAACTTATAAAAAGTACAATTATTGATGGTGTTTTAATGAGAAATGTTGTTAACAATGAGTCTTTACCTGAGTACCATATTAGTGCTGGAATTAACTTAAAAAAATTAATGAGATGGTGTGGCTTTTTCTCTAGTCTTCCCGACTCAACAAAAACTCTTGCTGACCTAGATGACCAATATTAATACTAAGATCAATATCGCACCAAACATCGAATCCTGAGTCAATTGCTTTTGAGCAAAATCCCATATCTTCTCCATGCCAGCTATCTGTTTGTTCGTGCCATGTTAGAGGAAACCACGGAGCATCAATTGACGCATATACATCTGCTTTAACTAACATACAGCCCATTCCAGCATACTTTACTTTTTTTAAACTACCACTCATTTCAACTGGAACAACAGGATTAATTTCTTCAAAGGCAGTTGCATGAAAAGGTTCTACTCTTTTAGAATATGTTGCACAAACTATATCTTTATTTCTCTCTAATAAACTAACAATCGTATCTTCAGGAAATGTCATATCACTATCAAACCACATAATATAATCTGCATTATGCTCATTAATAGCTCGCCTAGCTAAAAATTGTCGTTGACTACTTAATACTGTTCCAAGATCCATAAGTATGTCAACTGGATATCCTTGACTTTCTGTATAACGTATTGCATCAATTAGAAAGAATGCAAATTCAGAATGTAAAAGCCCATTAGTTGGAATACATATAGCAATATGGCTTCCTTTATTAATCATAGGTGCGGCTTTTAAATTCTTACCGAACATTTTATTCTTCGTCGTCGTCCTGTGCTCTTCTGTTTGCTGTACGTTCAGCCACTCTAGTTGTTTTATTAACTACATTAAGATACGTCTGTGTTTTCATAATTGTTTGCTCGTAAATTTCAAGTGGTAGGTTTAGCATATCGTTCATATTAGCTACACTTTGTTTGTTTGATAATGCTTCAACAGCCGCACGTCTTGATAATCTTTCTGACCAATACTCTGGTTCTGCTTCTTCTAATGCGTTATTAAACTCTTCTGGATTAGTTATACCAAGCTCTTCCATTACTTCGTTTAACTTCTCTTGTACAATATTCATTTCTTTAATTACCGCTTCTTTTTCCCATTCCGATTGACATGCTGTTTCATGATGATTAAAAAGCTGAGTAAGATCTTGGCATAAAATTAGTACTAATCTAGGACCTTCTGCTTCATTATAAACAAAATTTTCTCTCTCAAAACTTGTTCTAAATGGTGTGCCAGATTGTATATTATACACCTCATTCATAATTTCTTCTACTGACTTTGTCATGGTGCCTCCTTTTGACTCCTTACTATATATCTAACTTTTTATGTGGTGTTCTAGCCATAAAGAAAGGAGCATTACTGCTCCTTTCAGTGACTCTATATTAGGGTCTGTGTTAAAGCCTAGTTGTCAGAATCATCAGTTGGATTTGGTGCGTAGTAACCGCCAAATGTTGAACTAATTGATACTGCTCCACTAGTAATACCTAAGTAGCCTCCTAAAGTACCTCTTAGTGTGAAGCCTCCAGTTGCATAGTGACTACCAGAAGCAACAAATCCTCTTCTGATACGACCCATTGATTTTGTAGACCCAGTAGCTGGAAAGGCGTTTGCCATATCTTATACTCCTATTAGTTTAAAAATCAATGTAAAGTCTTCTTCACATCAGCTTGTAGTTGTTCAATCATTGCTTGTTGCTCTTTCATTGCTTCAACTAAAACTGTAACCATCTTGTCATATCTAATTGTCTTATAACCTTCTAAAGCAGACTCTGTAACTAACTCAGGAAATTGTGCTTCAACTTCTTGTGCTAGAAGTCCAATTTGATTGTCAGTTCTTTCAACGCCAAGCTCTTTAGCTAAACCGTTGGCTTTATAGTTATAACCACCCATTGCCATAACACCTTTAAGTGCTCCGTCAATTGGTACAATGTCTTCTTTAAGTCTTTCATCTGAGAAGTAAGCTGTTACTTCACCAGTTGCTTTAATTTCACCAGTAACGTTAAACGTTCCTGAATAAGATCCAGACATGGATAAAGTTCCTGTACTAGTAATAGTACCACCAGTTAAACCGTTACTTACTGCAACAGATGTAACACCAGTTGCTGGCATGTTACTCATGTTATTACCATCTAAGTAGTAAGAACCTTGCTGTCCGTCAAGTAAGTCAGCATCTAAACCAGATG
>Ga0163179_10001246_pt1 | contig 18099 bp, 30 predicted proteins | sample AtlANTMetagenome_FD_109643 | JGI IMG/M metagenome (GOLD analysis project Ga0163179, IMG submission 109643) | Marine eukaryotic phytoplankton communities from the Atlantic Ocean - Atlantic ANT 2 Metagenome | ecosystem: Environmental > Aquatic > Marine > Oceanic | place: North Atlantic Ocean... | reverse complement strand
GTTGTCTTTGATCCTGACAAGGTCGCCCCAGCAGATATCGAGGTCCGCGAAGACCTCCCCGGGGGTGCGTGGCGTCTATATAGCGAAGCCATAGGGGACCATCATGTCTTCATCAATGGCGAACAGGCGGTGCTCGACGGACAGTTCACTGACGCTAGACCCGGAACATTGCTCCGTTCTGGCAGGGACGCCGAACCGGTAACAGCATCTCAGTAAAGCAGTTAATGATCTCTGCCTTCGGGGTCGAGAATGGTTACGAGTTCGTCGATATCGAACCCGGGTCGCTGCGCTGGCCCAATCAGCCTCGATTCTGCTTTTTCGAGACGTTCCACAGTGTCTTTGATTGCTGATACCGCTGCCTGTGGAATCACTACCGCCCCATGACAGTCCGCGTGGATGATGTCACCAGGGCGCACGACCATTCCGTGGACTTCTATTGGGACCGCATATTCGACAACATGCACCCACCCATGGGATGGACTCAATGAACCTGCTAACGCGCCGAATCCTTCGGCCCACATGTCAACATCTCGTATCGAGCCGTTTGTCACTACCCCAACTGACCCAAGACCTTTATGGAGATTGCTGTTTACCTCACCCCAGTGAGCTCCGAATCCAATTGGGTCGTCAATGTCTTCTATAACCGTGACGGTGGGTGCTGGTCTTTCTGCTATGTGTTTGAAATAACCGATTCGGGTCTCGAGATCATCGGCTTTAGTCCGACCTGAAGGTTTACTAGCCATGATCTTGGCAGTCCGGGCGTAACCAACCATTGGCGGCAAAGAAGGGTCATGGCAAATAAACGGCTTGGTTGTGAAGCCTTCGAGTCGTCGCTCGGGAACAATTACTTCTATTGCATTGCAAATGGTCGGGGTATCAAACCCTCGGAGCGCGGCTAACGCGATTAATTCCGACATAGCCGAATTGTACTTGCGGGTTTACACCAATTCGATAAGCGCCATGGGGGCGTTATCGCCGCTACGGGGGCCCAATTTCAGAATTCTGGTATACCCACCAGGTCGATCTTCGTACCGAGGCCCAATTTCGTCAACCAATTTCTGCGCCATTTCTTGATCTCCGTTTAGGCGCGATACGAGCTGACGATGCCTGTGCAAGCTATTTGAGCCAACGCTCGCTTTTTTGGCTTTGGTAATCAATTTCTCAGCGTAGGGGCGAAGGGCCTTCGCTTTAGCTTCAGTTGTCTCAATAGCTTCAGCTGCAAACAAAGAAGCAGCCAAGTTGGCCATCATCGACCGTTGGTGACTTGAGCTACCACCTAGTCGGCGGCCCTTTTTCGGGGTTGGCATCAGGGTGCTCCTATTGGACCGACGGGGTCATGCCTTTGAGGGCTAGTCCACGTTCATCAAGTTTTTGGATGACCTCATCAAGCGACTTTTGGCCGAAGTTCGTGATCGCCATTAAGTCGTCAAGGCTCTTTTCGAGAAGTTCGCCGATGCTGTTGACCTGACCTCGTTTAAGGCAGTTTCTCGGCCTCTCGCTCAGGTCCAAATCTTCAATTGGCAATTCCAGTTCAGGGGAAGTTGTTTCAACGATAGCGATTTCTTGAATCTCTAAGCCCAGAGGCTCTTCGCTAAGCTCGGCTATCAGCCCAATCAAGCTAGCCAACGTATCCCCAGCTGAAGCAAGCGCATCTCTGGGAGTCATAGATCCGTCAGTGTCGATATCAAGTATCAGCCGGTCATAATTTGTTGATTGCTCAACTCTGACTGGCTCTACCTCTATAGCTACTCGCCGCACAGGGCTGAACAGTGCGTCAATAGGAATCACGCCGATAGTTGAAGTGCTGTCTTGTGTTTCCGATGAAAGATACCCTCGTCCGTCTTGGACAGTGATATCGACAGCGAGCCGCCCATCGTTACTCAAGGTAGCGATATGAAGGTCTGGGTTGAAGCACTCAACATCAGTTCCCCAGTCGACATCACCAGCGGTAAGATCGCAGGGTCCTGAGATATCAAGTCGTACTGCTACAGCTTCATCGCTGTGGCAAGTCAAGACAATGTCTTTGAGGTTAAGAATCAGGTCAGTGACGTCTTCGACGACACCATCGATGGTTGCGAACTCATGCAGAGCCGCTTCTCCGTCGAATTTGACTTGAGTGATAGCCGCACCAGGCACCGACGACAGCAGGGTGCGTCGCAGGGAATTGCCAATTGTGTGGCCGAAACCTGGTTCAAGAGGACCGATAGCAAATCGCTGCCGATTGTCTTGCTCGTCTCCGAGGGCTTCAACTGTTGGGCGCTGCATGGTGAGCATGCTCACGATATCTCCATTGGGCCAGGGGTGGATTACTTGCTGTACAACTCAACGATGAGTTGCTCACGAACTGGAATTTCAATTTGTTCGCGGTTTGGAACCTCTCGAACAGTGACCTGTTGGCCATTGTCGCCAGCGTCGAGCCACATTGGAGCGGCACGATCGAGGACGTCGAGATTCCATCGGGTAGTGACCATTTCACGAGCCTTAGGTCGTAATTCAATCACATCACCTTTACGGGCACGGAAGCTAGGCACGTTGACCCGTCTTCCGTTGACATTTATGTGTCCGTGACTTACGAACTGCCGGGCCTGAGGGCGGGTAGCTGCCCAACCGGCGCGGTACACAACGTTGTCGAGTCTGAGCTCGAGAAGGCGCAAAAGGTTTTCACCAGTCACTCCCCGTTGCCGTGCCGCTTCGTCATATGTATTGCGGAATTGTTTTTCAGTAATTCCGTAGGTGAAACGCGCTTTCTGCTTTTCTTGCAACTGAACAAGGAACTCAGAATTCTGGCTTCGTCTACGACCACGACCATGTTCCCCTGGCGGATACGGGCGCTTTTCTAGCGCTTTCGTCTCACCAGATGTACCCCATACGTTGATACCTAGCCGACGTGAAACACGAGCTTTAGGTCCTGTGTAGCGTGCCATCAGTCAGACCCTCCGGCGCTTAGGTGGCCGACAGCCATTGTGCGGCACGGGCGTCATATCTTTGATGCCCGTAATCTCGATACCAGTGTTCTGAATTGACCGAATGGCAGTCTCACGTCCCGAACCAGGGCCCTTCACTTGCACATCAACTCGTCGAACTCCATGTTCCATAGCTTTGCGGGCAGCTTCTTCTGCTGCTTGTTGCGCCGCGAATGGGGTCGATTTACGCGAACCTTTAAACCCAACATTGCCAGCAGAAGCCCAAGAGACCACATTTCCTTTTTGGTCACTGAAACTGATGATGGTGTTGTTAAACGAGCTTTTGATATGGGCGACGCCGTGGCCGACATTCTTTCGTTCTTTCCGGCGCGGCCGCCGCGCTGATGGTTGAGGATCCGCCATGTTCTTCTTTCAGTCTTCTTCTTTGTAGGCGATCACTTGAGGACCTTCTTCTTACCTGCGACGGTCTTGCGTGGACCCTTTCGGGTGCGAGCATTGGTGTGAGTTCTTTGTCCTCTCACCGGTAAACCTCGTCGGTGGCGAATGCCTTGGAAACAGCCAATTTCGATTTTTCGTTTTATGTCTTGAGCTACATCTCGTCGAAGGTCACCTTCGACTGTGTAGTTCTCATCTATGAAGTTGCGCACTTTAACAATTTCTTCATCGGTCAGATCACGAACCCGAGTGGCTCGGCCAATGTTCAGTGCTTCACATATGTCTGACGATCGAGTCTGCCCAACTCCATATATATAGGTAAGGGCAACTTCAACTCTTTTTTCTCTCGGAATATCAACACCTGCGATACGGGCCATAATCAGAAACTCCTATCCCTGCCGCTGCTTGTGACGCGGGTTGGAACAGATCACGCGTATACGACCATGACGCCGAATTACTCGGCACTTGTCACAAATCTTTTTTACGCTGGGGCGGACCTTCATTTTGATACCTGGTGCTGGGGTCGCGTGGCAAATAAAACACCAAAAACACGACCGGTTGGGGAAGTGGCTTCGTTGAATCGATCAACAAGCCGAAGGAAGAGCATACCGGGACTGGCCCCGAGCGCCAATCTCAAAGACATACTCAGTGCTGACTTTCGATCGCGTTGACAATACGGTTCTTAACTTCTTGTTCAGTCCCGAGGCCATCTACAGCTGTTAGAACCCCTCGAGAAGAGAAGAAACTCAATAGGGGCGCTGTTTCTTCTTGGTAAAGCTGCAGCCGACGTTGTATTGCTTCGGGTGTGTCATCGTCACGGCCACGAGCAAGCATTCTTTGTGTCACAACGTCATCAGGTACTTCAATATCTATCGCGGCGTCGATGCCGTCAGGGGCGAGCATCTCCACCAATCCTTGTGCCTGAGCGTCGGTCCGTGGAAATCCATCCAACAGAAACCCATTCTGAGCATCTGGTTGGCTCAGTCGTTCTTTAACAATTCCCAGAATAAGTTCATCGGAAACTAAGTCGCCCGCGTCCATGATCGCTTTTGCTTTAAGGCCTAATTCAGTACCCTCTGCCACCGCAGCTCGAAGCATGTCGCCGGTTGAGATGTGGGGTATTCCAAAATAATCAACAAGGAATGCACATTGGGTGCCTTTACCAGCCCCTTGTTTCCCTAGGATCACGAGTCGAGTCATTAGTTCTACCTCGGCTACTTCAGGAAGCCTTCATAGTTACGTTGAAGCAACTGGCTATCTATTTGTTTCATAGTTTCGAGAGCGACGCCCGCAGCAATAAGTATCGATACGCCCCCGAATCCGATCGAGGCGCCACCACCACCCATTGCGCCCAAATCACTAGTAGCCGATAGCAACACCGTAGGAATTAAAGCTACGAACGCTATAAATAGAGCGCCAGGCAGGGTAATGCGGTTAAGGATTTTCGAAAGATACCGCTCGGTTTGGGGTCCGGGTCGCACTCCAGGAATGAAGCCACCTTGTTTGCGAATATTGTCGGCTTGGCGCACAGGGTCAAAGGAAATCGTTGTATAGAAGTAAGCAAAGCCAACGATCAACATGCCAAAGAACAAAATGTAAACAATGCTGTCCGGTTGGGTGAGGTAGTCATTTACGAACGTCTGGAACCAGCCCCAGTTCGCCACGTTCGAAAGTAGAACTGGCAAGAAGAGAATAGAGCTCGCGAAGATTACTGGGATCACACCGGACTGATTGACTTTAAGAGGGATGTATGTGTTTTGTCCTCCATACATTTTTCGGCCCACTTGCCGCTTAGAAAATTGGACTGGTATCCGTCGTTGTCCCTGTTCAATGAACACGATTGCGACCATCATGGCGATCGCAACGACGATGGCAGCTCCGAGATAGAAGTTTCCTTCGACGGCTCGTAAACGGGCTCCGTCAAAAGGAATTGTTGATACGACTGAGGCGAAAATAAGGAGTGACATGCCGTTGCCCACGCCTCGTTGGCTGATGAGTTCACCCATCCACATAAGTAACGCTGTGCCGGCGGTTAACGAAAGGATCACTAATGCCACGCGGGGGAAAGTGAAATTGGGGATTACGATTACTGCACTTGTATTGCCGAGTGCGGTTCCCTGGCCTCGACCAAATATAAATGTGATACCTGTCGCCTGGATGAACGCGATAGCCAACGTTAAGTATCGGGTGTACTGCGTAATTTTTTTCTGACCTACCGCGCCTTGTTGTTGCAGTTGTTCTAGACGGGGGATGGCGACCGTCAAGATTTGGATAATGATGGACGCCGTGATGTAGGGCATGATCCCAAGGGCGAAGATAGCGAAGTTGGTTAACGCACCACCTGAGAAAAGATTAAGTAGGGCAAGTACACCACCTGTCTGATCCGCTTCTTCTCGTAGCGACAAAATGGCGTCGAAATCGATTCCAGGCACCGGAACTTGGGAACCAAGTCGGTAGGCCCCAAGAATGGCTATGGTGAACAAAATCTTCACTCGAAGATCTGGAACACGAAAGATGTTGCGCATACTTCCGAGCAAGGTAAACCCCGTTTATCGGTTGGTGTGCTGGTTGCCGCGAGCTGGAGGCCGCGGGCCCTTAAATGTAGGTGCCAAAATTTCAACGGTGCCGCCAGCAGCAGTTATTGCCGACTCAGCACTTTTCGACACCGCATGGGCTTTAACGGTGATTGGACGATCGATTTCGCCCCGACCAAGAATCTTTACCATTGCGCCTTTAGATACAAGGCCTTTTTCAAGAAGTGCTTCTGGGTCGATCTCATCGAGCTGTGACTCGGCAAGAGTGTCCAAGTTGATTGGCTGATATTCAACCCTGAAGGGGTTGGTGAAGCCTTTCATTTTGGGAAGTCGACGTTGGAGTGGCAGCTGTCCACCTTCGTACCAAACAGGGACCTTGCTACGTGCCTTGGTTCCCTTGGTGCCTCGTCCTGCCGTTTTGCCGCCTTTTCCTGCGATTCCGCGACCGACGCGTTTGGGTCGCTTCTTGGATCCTGGCGCTGGTTGTAAGTCGTGTGGTTTAAGCATGTCTATTTGCTCAGCTTTCCTCTACGTCAATGAGGTGGGCGACCTTATGGATCATCCCTCGAATTTCAGGCCTATCGGGCAGGGTGTTCGTCTTTCCTATTCGTCCCAAACCCAATGCTCGAAGCGTTCCACGGTGCTTGGGCTTCGAACCAATCGACGAACGAATTTGCTTAACGGTTAGGTCACTCATGAAGATACCTCAGCAGCGGTTTTAGGCAGCTTGGCTTGTCGTTCTGATTCACGATATGCGGCTAGCAAAGCTGCAGGAATGCATTCTTCAGCTGATAGGCCACGTAGTTCGGCTATTTCATCGGGGCGTTTCAGTCCTTGCAGCCCGGCGATGGTAGCTTTCGCCACATTGATGTGGTTGGAAGATCCAAGCGACTTAGCCAGAACATCATTAATGCCTGCTTCCTCAAGAATGGCTCTGGCGGCTCCGCCAGCGATTACCCCGGTACCGGGGGCGGCTGGCTTCAGCAGTACCCGTCCTGCTCCTGTCTCGCCGATAATGGTGTGAATAATGGTTGTGCCCGCGATTGGAACGCGGAACAAGTTCTTTTTGGCTTCTTCGGTGCCTTTTTGGATAGCAAGTGGAACTTCTTTAGCTTTTCCATATCCAAGGCCAACTTGGCCGGCTCCATCACCGATGACCACGAGAGCTGTGAAGGAGAAACGTCGTCCACCTTTAACAACTTTAGCTACACGGTTGATATCAATTACTCGTGATTCGCGGAGCCCATCATCTCCACTGTTTCGTGGGTTTTCATCTCGACGGCGGTCGTCTCGACGTCGGTTTCCTCGATCATCGTTTCGACGATTTTGATTGGCGTTAGCGTCAGTCATTGTCTAGCTCCTAGAACTTCAATCCGGCGTCTCGGGCGGCGTCGGCGAGGGCCGCTACGCGGCCATGGTATTTGTTTCCTCCGCGGTCAAAAACCACGGAGTCGATGCCAGCTTCCTGGGCTCGTTCAGCAAGGAGGCTGCCTACTTTCACCGCAGCTTCTTTATTGCTTGTGGTTACTCCGCGTAGGTCGGCTTCTGAGGTTGAAGCAGAAGCAACTGTTCGACCATTCTCGTCATCAATAATTTGTGCTGAGATGTGCCGGTTGGACCTGAAGACACTTAGCCGCGGACGGCTTGTGGTTCCGGTGATCTTTTTGCGAACTCGTCGTTGGCGGCGTTGGCGCTGTGCGCTGCGTGATGTCATTTCGATACCTACTTTGCGGCCTTGCCGGCTTTTCGAATTACGTGTTCGTCGACATATCTGATGCCTTTGCCTTTGTACGGCTCGGGTTTTTTTAGGGCGCGAATATCGGCAGCAACTTGCCCAACAAGTTGTTTATCAATGCCTGAAACTTTGATGATTGTGGGTTCAGGCACCTCGAACGTGATGCCGTCTGGAGCTTCGACGCTGACTGAGTGGCTGAACCCCAGGGCTAACTCCAGTGCGTTGTTGCCCTTAGCTTGAGCTCTATATCCGACGCCAACGATAGTGAGTTCTTTCACATAGCCGTTGGAAACCCCTTCAACCATGTTGTTCACAAGTGCTCGAGCTAATCCATGCAGTGAGCGTTGCTGTCGACTGTCATCGTTCCGAGTGACAGTTATTTCGGATTCCTCGACTTGAACTTCGATGCCCTCAGGTATTTCTTGACTTAATTCGCCTTGGTTGCCTGAAACTTTGACTACTCCGGCTGAGACTTCGACAGAAAGTCCAGCTGGAATTGTGATCGGAGCTTTTCCTACTCTTGACATGTTTGCCTCCTACCAGACGTAACAGAGAACTTCGCCACCGATGTGGTTTCGGCGCGCTTCCCTGTCAGTCATTAGGCCTTTACTGGTTGATAGAACGGCAATACCTAGTCCTCCGAGGACTCTAGGAACATCGTCGGATTTGGTGTACACCCTGAGACCTGGTTTGGATATGCGTCTTAGTCCCGAAATAGTGCGACTGCGGTCGGGGGTGTACTTCAACTGAATGGACAAAGTCTGTCCCGGCCGATCTGTTGCTTCGGCAATTTGGTATTCAGCGATATAGCCCTCTGATTTAAGAATCGCAGCTAAAGATTCTTTGAGTTTTGAGTACGGCATCTCAACATGGTCTTTGTATCCCTGATGAGCGTTGCGCACTCGTGTGAGCATGTCAGCTATTGGGTCAGTCATTGTCATTGTGATCTCCCCTCACCAGCTCGCCTTAGTTACACCGGGAATTTCTCCGGCGTGGATCATCTCGCGCAGACATACCCGACATAAACCAAATTTGCGATATACCGATCTTGGTCGGCCACAACGGCGACAACGGGTGTATCCGCGTACTTTGAACTTAGGGGTTTGTTGCTGTTTGTTGCGAAGCGCCTTCTTTGCCATCAGTTCTGCCCTTCAGTGCGGAACGGAAACCCGAGCGCTGTCAGCAACGCTCGACCGTGTTCGTCGTTATTGGCGGACGTCACGAGTGTGATATCCATGCCTCGAATTTTGTTAACAGAGTCATAACTAATTTCTGGAAAAATTAGTTGTTCGGTAACTCCGAATGTGTAGTTGCCGTGACCGTCAAAGGAGCGGGGTGATAGCCCTCTGAAGTCACGGATTCTTGGGATGGCAAGACTTACGAGTCGGTCGTAGAACTCCCACATCCTGTTATTTCGAAGAGTGACCTTCGCTCCGATAGCGTTTCCTTCTCGGAGTTTGAAACCGGCTATCGACTGTTTCGCTCTCGTTATTGCCGGTTTTTGGCCAGTAATTTTTGTGAGATCTTCAACAGCGCTATCTAGGAATGCTCTATTGACGAGAGCATCGCCGACGCCTGAGTTGACTGAAATTTTGCTGAGTCTCGGCACCTGCATGATGTTGTCGAGCTCAAGTTGGCTCTGCAGCTGATCCCTAAGTACCTCTCGGTAGAGAACCTTCATCCGGGGTTCCATCGTTGTCATGCTCACGACAATTCCTCCCCTGACTTTTTGTGGAAACGAACTTTTGTGTCGCCTTCCATTCGGTAACCAACTCGGCCAGCTTCACCGGTCTTGGGGCAAACTACAGCGACGTTAGAAGCATTAATCGATAACGCTATGTCAATGATTCCGCCTTGGTCGTTTGCTTGTGTCGGGGGCTGGTGCTTGCGACCGGTGTGAACCCCTTCGACAGTTATGCGACCACTATCAGCATGGACTGCCATTACGTGTCCTTCGGTTCCTCTGTCTTTGCCGGAGAGGACTCGAACAAGATCGCCTTTTTTGATTTTCATCACAAGACCTCTGGTGCTAGTGAGACAATTCGCATAAAGCGTGCGTCTCGTAGTTCACGGCCTACTGGTCCGAAGATTCGAGTTCCTCGGGGTTGCCGATTGTCATCGATTAGTACGGCTGCGTTCTCATCGAAGCGGATGTAGCTGCCGTCTGGGCGTCGTCGTTCTTTGCGTGTGCGTACTACGACACACTTAACTACTTCGCCTTTCTTCACTGCGGCACCAGGGATTGCGTCTTTGACTGTTGCGATGAAGACATCGCCAATTGACGCGTAGCGTCGGCCTGTGCCGCCAAGTACGCGAATACACAAGACTTCTCTAGCACCTGAGTTGTCGGCGACTTTAAGTCGGGATTCTTGCTGGATCACTTCATCGACTCCGGGATCAACGAGCTCGCTCGACGATTTCAACTAGCCGCCATCGCTTCTTCTTCGACAGGGGTCGAGTTTCCATTACTCGAACCCGGTCGCCTGATTGGGCTTCATTTTCTTCGTCGTGTACGTAGAGCTTCTTGGTCTGTTGAACAGTTTTGAAATAGCGAGCGTGACGAACTCGTTCGGTCACGGCAACAACAATTGTTTTTTCCATTGCCGTGGAAACGACCAATCCCTCGCGAATCTTTCTGCCATTACGTTCTTCTGAGGTGACTTCTGTATCAGTCATTAGTTTTCTCCGCTGTTGCTGCCTCAGCAGCTGCAATTTCTCGTTCCCGAAGGACCGTGTTAATTCGCGCTACGTCTCGTTTGACTTGTGACATGCGAGCCGAATTTTCTAGTTGCCCTGTCGCGAACTGGAAACGCAGGTTGAATAGTTCTTGCTTTAGTTCGCCGATTTGATCGATGAGTTGATCGTCGGCAAGCTCACGAAGAGCTGCTGCGGCTGCCATCAGATTGCCTCCTCGCGGCTTATGACACGGGCCTTTATTGGAAGTTTTTGGATAGCCCGATTTAGTGCGCCGTGTGCTAGGTCGGCGTCTACGCCGCCGAGCTCAAACATCACTCGCCCTGGTTTTACGACAGCGACCCAACGCTCGGGGTTTCCCTTACCTTTTCCCATTCGGGTTTCGGCGGGTTTAGCTGTTACGGGCTTATCTGGAAACACGTTGATCCAAACTTTTCCGCCACGCTTAACGTGTCGAGTCATAGCGATACGGGCAGCTTCGATCTGGCGGGCTGTTATCCACCCAGGCTCTAACGCCTGAATACCGAAATCGCCAAAGCTAATTGCGGTGCCACCTTTGGCCCTACCTTTGGTTCGACCTCGATGCGTTTTGCGGTGTTTTACTTTCCGGGGCATCAACATATCAATCGTCTCCCGGCCTGAAGTTCGGGGTTTGGCTTTGTTCCCGTGTCGCGCGTTCGATCTGCTCTTCTTCTTCAAGGAGCTTCTCAAACTCAGGGTCAGCCTCTTTAATTAGTGGTGCCGGCTCCTCAATTTCATCTCCAGGAGCATCGGGCCTACGGCCTCCAGCAGAAACAACTGGTCCGCTTTGTTCGCCGGAACCTGAGGTTTCACCCACTGCCATTGCGGCTTCACGGCTGATTCGTTCGTCGGCAGAGACCTTGTAGGGCAAGATGTCACCTTTGTATAACCAGACCTTTACGCCGATTCGTCCAGCCGTCGTCCGTGCTTCACGGAAGCCGTAGTCGATATCGGCTCTGAGAGTGTGGAGGGGAACCCGTCCTTCTCGGTACCACTCAGTTCGCGCCATTTCTGAACCGCCGAGCCGTCCTGAGCATTGAACCCGAATCCCGAGTGCCCCTGCTTTTTGAGCGTTTTGAACTGCTCGTTTCATAGCTCGACGAAAGGCTACGCGTCCGGCAAGTTGATCTGCGACTCCTTGAGCGATGAGCGCAGCGTCTAGTTCAGGTTGTTTGATCTCTTGGATGTTTAGTTGAACCTTGGGGTTCCCCGAGATCTTCGTGAGGCCTTCCCGTAGTCGATCTGCTTCAGCACCTCGCCGGCCAATCACAATACCGGGTCGGGCCGTGTGAACATCTACGCGCAGCCGATCACGGGTTCGTTCTACCTCAATTCGGCTTATGGCCGCATGCGGAAGTTCGGTCTGCAGGAAGTTTCGGATCTCCCAGTCTTCGATGACATAATCCTGGTACTCCTTGTCGGCGTACCAACGGGACTTCCAATCGGTAGTAATTCCGAGCCGGAAGCCGTAGGGGTTAACTTTCTGACCCATGATCAGGCCTCCTTCTCATCTTCAGCAGTTGGATCTTCCTCATCTTCACCGGTTGGGTCTTCGTCGTTTGTAGGTTCAAGTTCCGCGTTTTCTGATTCTGTTTGTTCTTCTTCCGAAGTTTCTGTTTCAGATGGAGTCTCGTCTTCGGTTACCGATTCGGCATCTACTGCACCGTCCTCTGTAGGGACGTCTTCTGGAGAATCAGCGTCAACGACTTCTGTCTCTTCTTCTGTTTCCTTACTTGCGGCAACCCGAGCTGCCCGGTCTTGATCTGCGCTTCGCCGTCCTGAGGCAGCGAGACGGTCTGCCCGCATCTCGAGTTCATCTTCGGAAAGCTGAGCAACTACTACGGTTATGTGGCAAGTTCGTTTATTAATTCGTGTGGCACGGCCGCGAGCACGAGGGCGCCATCTTTTGAGGGTAGGTCCTTCATCTGCCCAACATTCAGCTACATACAGTTCGTCGGCTGAAAGATTTTCATTATTTTCGGCATTCGATACAGCGCTCTCGAGCACCTTAGAAATAACTGTTGCTGCACCTCTATCGCAGAACTGCAGTTCTTCTCGAGCCTGCTCTAAATCAGCGTCGCGAATGAGGTTTAAGACAACTCTCGCTTTTGATGCCGAGAGGCGTGCAAATTTATGGGTAGAGCGCGCTCCAGCGACTGTACCGAGATCAATGAGACCGCTCATTAGCTGCCTCCTCGCTCTTGGCCAGCATGAAACTTAAAGGTTCGTGACGGCGAAAATTCGCCCAGTTTATGTCCCACCATTGCCTCTGTGATGTAAACGGGTACATGTTTGCGGCCGTCGTGAACAGCGAGGGTGTGGCCAATCATTTCCGGAATGATCGTTGACCGTCGGCTCCAAGTCTTGACGACTTGTTTTTCACCGCTTTCGTTTAGCGCGTCAACCTTTTTAAGAAGGTGGTCATCTACAAAAGCGCCTTTTTTCAAGCTACGTGGCATTTGTTACCTCCGCGATCCGCGGGTACGGCGACGACGAATAATCATGTCGTTCGACTTGTTGTTTTTCTTGCGTGTACGACCTTCTGGCTTGCCCCATGGGGACACGGGGTGACGGCCACCTGAGGTTTTTCCTTCGCCGCCGCCGAGTGGGTGATCCACCGGGTTCATTGCAACACCACGAGTTTGTGGACGGACGCCTTTCCAACGGTTACGTCCGGCCTTGCCAATCTTGATCAAATCTGCTTCTGCGTTACCGACGGAGCCCACTGTCGCGCGACAGTCGATGGGCACGCGACGCATTTCCGTACTCGGCAAACGTAGTGTTGCGTGAACTCCTTCTTTAGCGACGAGTTGCACCCCGGCACCTGCTGAACGAGCCATCTGACCGCCAGCGCCGGGCTTTAGTTCAACATTGTGGATGGTGGTTCCTACTGGCATGTAGCGGAGAGGTAGGGCATTACCGACTCGGACTTCGGCCTGCTGGCCGTTTTCGATCTTGTCTCCTACTTCAAGTCCCGCAGGAGCAAGGATGTAACTCTTTTGTCCATCGTGGTAGTGAAGCAGCGCTATACGACAATTTCTATTTGGGTCGTACTCAATGGTGGCGACGGTTGCTGGGACGCCATCTTTGTTTCGCTTGAAATCAATTATCCGGTAACGCTGCTTATGGCCGCCTCCACGGTGACGCGAGGTTTTCCTGCCGTTGCTATTTCGGCCGCCTGTCGAATGCTTTTTTGCCAGCAAAGATTTTTCAGGGCTGGTAGTGGTTATCTCGCTGAAATCGGAGACCGTTTGAAAACGTCTACCTGGACTTGAAGGCTTACGTACGCGAATTCCCATGGCTATGTCTCGAAGATCTGGATCGAGTCGCCCTCGGCAAGGGTGACGATGGCCCGCTTGGTATCAGCTCGTTTTCCTAACGTGTTATTTCGTCGGTTACGGCGGACTTTGCCCTTACGGTTGAGTGTGTTGACCTTGGTAACAGTTACGTCAAAAATTGATTCGATTGCGTTACGAATTTCGGGCTTCGAAGCAGATGTCTGGACTTTAAATACATAGACATTTTTTTCGAGCTGTTCGTACGACTTTTCAGAAACGACAGGCGCAATTACGACGTCACGTGGATCTTTCATGAATCTGCCCCAGGAAGAGTTTCGGAAGTAAAAACAAGCCAATCTGAACAAAGAACGTCATACGCGTTGAGCTCCGCAGCTCGAACGAGTTGCACTGTCGGCAAATTTCTGAAGCTCCGAATCGTTTTCTCATCAGCTTCAGCGACGACCATCATGATTTTTCCGTTGAGTTCCAGGTTTTTCAGAGCAGCCAATGCGTCTTTGGTTTTGGGTGTCTCGAATTGCCACTGGTCAACGACAACAACGCGATCACTTTGGGCCCGGTCGCTTAGCGCAGAACACAAAGCGAGCCGATTCATTTTCTTGTTAACTTTTTTTCGGAAGCTACGTGGCTTTGGACCGTGGACAATTCCACCGCCTGTGAATTGTGGTGCTCGAATTGACCCTTGCCGGGCTCGACCCGTTCCCTTTTGCGCATACGGCTTAGCTCCGCCGCCTCTTACTTCAGCACGAGTTTTAGTGTTCGCACTTCCGCTTCTCTTTGCAGCTAGCTGAGCCGTGACTACCTGATGCAGAACAGCCATGTTTGGTTCAATGCCGAAAATTGTTTCATCGAGGGTAACGGTGCCCGAAGTCCCGCCATCTTGGGTTCTCAGATCTAACGTCGTCGCCATTATCAGCCCCTCACGGCGTCGCGGATGACCACAACGCCTCCTTTGGGTCCCGGAACTGAACCACGAACGAGCAGGAGTTCGCGCTCTGGGTCAGCCTCAACAACAGTGAGATTGAGGGTTGTGACTTTCTCTGCGCCCATACGGCCTGCCATCCTCGTTCCCTTAAAGACTCTTGAAGGTGTCGCACATGCGCCAATTGCGCCCGGGGCTCGGTGAACTCTGTGAGCGCCGTGGCTGGCTTTTTGGCCACTGAAATTATGGCGTTTCATTACCCCAGCGAAGCCTTTGCCCTTTGATACTGCTGTTACATCAACTTTTTCGCCCGCTTCGAGAACGTCTGCTGCTAGTTCCTGCCCAATCTCGATTTCGCTGACGTCATCAATACGCAGTTCAACTAGTCGCTGTCCTGGTTCTACGCCTGCCGCCTCGAAATGTCCTGCTTCGGGTTTGCTTAACTTTGAAGCTTCACGTTGGCCAAAGGTGACCTGGACAGCTGTGTAGCCGTCACGCTCGTCTGTTTTTACTTGCACTACGCGGCATGGTTCGACCTGCAGCATGGTGACGGGCACGACCCGGTTTTCATCATCCCACAACTGGGTCATACCCACTTTTGTGGCGACAATCGCCTTATTCGCCATGTCCGATGTCTTCCTCTTCCAAATGGGGCCGGCTGGCCGCCGTTCACGCAAACGCTCCGCTCGGCAAAGCCGGCGGAGCGAAAATTAGGTTGTGCCGACCGGTTCCGACCCTAGGGCCGGCCTCGCCGGACTTCGATTCGTGTCTCTAAAATTCAGACACACGGGCTGTAAACGATACCGGGGCTATAGCCCAATCACCACCCCGGTTGATCTATCAATGCTAGTTCTGTTGAATTTTGATCTCGATATCAACCCCAGCTGGTAATTCTAAGCGTTGTAGCGAGTCCACCGTTTTTGGCGATGGTTCAACTATGTCAATCAACCGCTTATGGATCCGCATTTCGAAATGTTCTCGAGAGTCTTTATCTTTATGTGGCGATCGAACGACGGTGAACCTATGTTTTTCGGTGGGTAAAGGCACGGGGCCTTTGATATTGGCTTGTGTCCGAAGAACAGTTTCAACAATTTTTTGGGTACTTTGGTCCACAATGTCGTGGTCGTATGCCTTAAGACGAATACGGATTTTCTGGGAAGCAGCCATCGTTATTATTCGATAATTTTCGTGACTCGACCAGCACCCACTGTGCGGCCACCCTCGCGAATAGCGAAGCGTAGACCTTCGTCCATAGCGATCGGGTTGATCAACTCAACAGTCATATCGGTGTTGTCACCAGGCATACACATTTCAGTACCTGAAGGTAACTCAACCATTCCCGTGATATCGGTGGTCCGGAAATAGAACTGCGGACGATAGTTGGAGAAGAATGGCTTATGGCGGCCACCTTCTTCTTTGGTCAAGATGTAGACCTGGGCCTCAAACTTGGTGTGCGGTGTAATAGAGCCCTTTGCGCAACAAACCTGACCACGTTCGACGTCTTCTTTATCGATACCTCGTAAGAGGAGCCCAACGTTGTCTCCAGCTTGGCCTTCATCAAGGATCTTTCGGAACATTTCGACACCAGTGATCGTGGTGGTCTGAGTGTCTCGGATACCTACGATTTCGATCTCTTCGCCGGTGTTACATAGACCAGTTTCGATCTTGCCGGTGACTACCGTTCCTCGTCCGGTAATGGAGAAGACGTCCTCGACTGGCATTAGGAAAGGTCTGTCGGTATCGCGATCAGGCTCGGGAACAGCTTCATCGACTGCTGCCATGAGTTCCATGATCTTGTCGGCAGCTCCATCGGCACCTTCTAAAGCAGCTAGCGCAGAAACTTGGACGACTGGGACATCATCACCGGGGAACTCATATTCGCTGAGTAATTCGCGAACTTCGAGTTCTACCAGTTCCAAGAGTTCTTCGTCATCAACCATGTCGACCTTGTTCAGGGCAACAACGATGTAGGGAACGCCAACTTGGCGAGCCAGCAGGACGTGCTCTCGAGTTTGAGGCATAGGTCCGTCGGCTGCAGACACAACAAGAATTGCACCGTCAACCTGAGCTGCGCCGGTAATCATGTTCTTGATGTAGTCAGCGTGGCCAGGCATATCGACGTGGGCATAGTGACGGTTCTCAGTCTCATATTCGACGTGAGAAATTGAGATCGTGATACCACGCTCTCTTTCTTCGGGCGCCTTATCAATATCTTCGAATGCTGTAGCTTCGCCACCTGAGGATTCAGCCAAAACCTTGGTGATAGCGGCCGTCAACGTGGTCTTGCCATGGTCAATATGACCCATCGTGCCCACATTCACATGCGGCTTAGTCCGTTCAAACTTTGCTTTGGACATGATTTCTCTCCGGTGTCTTTCTATTTTTCTTTAGATCGATATTTGATTAGTTAGTAAGTTGATTAATTGCTGTAGTTACTCGCCGCGGATTCGTTTTACGATGTCTTCGGCGATATTGGGGGGGACTTGCTGGTAGTTCTCGAACTGCATCGAGTAGGTAGCCCGACCCTGAGTACGTGAACGCAGGTCGTTAGCGTAACCGAACATCTCCGATAACGGCACTTGAGCGTCAATTACTTGTGCTGATCCACGATTTTCCATCTGGCCAACTCGGCCTCGGCGCGAATTTAGATCTCCAATTACGTCACCCATATAGTCTTCTGGGGTGACAACTTCTACCGACATAATGGGCTCTAAAAGCACGGGCCCAGCCTTGCGAGCGGCCTCGCGCATAGCCATCGTGCCAGCAATTTTGAATGCCATTTCCGAAGAATCCACGTCATGAGTTGAGCCGTCGATTAGCGATACCTTTACGTCAACCATCGGGAATCCAGCGAGTGGACCATTGTCCATTGAAGACTTCAAGCCAGCATCAACAGAACTGATGTATTCGCGAGGTATCACGCCACCTTTAATCGTGTCATCGAACACGTACCCCTCACCAGCATCACTGGGTTCGAGGTTGATAACGACGACCGCGTATTGGCCTGAACCGCCACTCTGTTTAATGTGACGGTATTCAAACTTCTCTACCGCTTTTGTGATCGTTTCTCGGTAAGCCACTTGCGGCTTTCCGATTGTTGCGTCAACTCGGAATTCTCGCAACATACGGTCGACTAAGACTTCAAGGTGGAGTTCACCCATTCCTGAAATAACAGTTTGACCGGTTTCTTCGTCTGTCTTAACCCTGAATGTCGGGTCTTCTTCGGACAACGCTGAGAGCGCCTTCCCCAGTTTGTCTTGGTCGCCTTTTGATCGTGGCTCAACGGCGACGTGCACTACGGGTTCAGGGAAAGTCAACTGTTCTAGGACAATGGGCTTGTCCGGGGCACACAGGGTGTCTCCAGTTCGGGTGTTCTTTAGCCCAATCCCAGCAACGATGTCGCCTGCTTGAATGTCGTCGCGGTCCTCGCGATTATTGGCGTGCATCTGGAGTATGCGGCCAATTCGTTCTTTGTTGCCAGTAGTTGTGTTGAGAACCTGGCCACCTTTTTCCAAGCTGCCGCTATAAACCCTGAAAT
>Ga0163179_10001245_pt1 | contig 18104 bp, 15 predicted proteins | sample AtlANTMetagenome_FD_109643 | JGI IMG/M metagenome (GOLD analysis project Ga0163179, IMG submission 109643) | Marine eukaryotic phytoplankton communities from the Atlantic Ocean - Atlantic ANT 2 Metagenome | ecosystem: Environmental > Aquatic > Marine > Oceanic | place: North Atlantic Ocean... | reverse complement strand
GTGGGATGAAGAAAATCAAGAGTGGGATTTAATAACAGAATAAATGGCTCAAACTAAACCTAAGGCAGGACAATTTTATGGCGTATCAGATAATGGTACAGACGGTCAGTTTTTAAAGACTGACGGTACAGGTGGTATGTCTTGGGATAGTCCAATAACTAATCCTACTATAACATCTATTGATTATCCAGGTAGTGCAACTGCAGCAGATCCTGCAGGAGGTGAAAGTGTTATTATCAATGGTACATTATTTGCCTCAGGTATAACTTGTACTATAGGTGGCACATCAGCTGTTACAGCTTTTAACTCTGCTACACAAATTACAATTACTACACCAGCAAAAGCAGCTGGTCAATATACAGTAGCTGTAACACATCCAAATGGAGGAACAGCTTCAGAAGTGAACTTTATACAATACAGTGGTGTACCAGTATGGTCAACAGCTTCAGGTAATATAGGTAGCGTTCAATCAGGATCAACAGCTTCTTTTCAAGTAACAGCTACAGAAGGCAGTGATACAATAGAATATGCTGTAACCACAGGTACTTTACCAACAGGTTTATCTTTAGCAACAGCTACAGGAGCTATTACAGGTACAGCAGGTTCTGTATCAGCATCTACAACAACAACATTTAGTATTACAGCTACAGATGATGAAAATCAAACTAGTTCTGCTAGATCATTTAATATAACTGTAACTCCTGATTTACCTAGCAATCACTTTAATACAGTTTTGTATACAGGAACTGATGCATCTCATGCCATTACAGGAGTTGGATTTAAACCAGATTTGGTTTGGATCAAACGAAGAAGCTCAAGTGAATCTCATGCTTTATATGATAGCATTAGAGGTATTAATAAACAGCTCTCATCTAATTCTTCAGGCGCTCAAGCTACTAATACCTCCCCTTACGAAGGTTTCACGTCTTTTGACACTGATGGATTTACTGTTGATAATAATGGTGCTACTAATAGAGCACCTAATACTTATGTGGCTTGGAATTTTAAAGGTGGGGGAACACCTACAGCTACAAATGCTGCTGCGGCAGGAAGTGTACCTACTCTTGGGAGTGTAATGGTTGATGGCACTGCTTCAACATCAGCTTTAGCTGGAACGCTGCCTATTTTGAAAATATCTGCTAATACTACCTTAGGGTTTAGCATAATACAATATAATGGAGGAACAGGAACTCTACCGCATGAATTAGGGGTTACTCCTAAATTAATTATTCAAAAAAATCAAGCTGGAACAAATCCATGGTATACTTATGTTCCGCCAGGTGTTATTGATTCAAATTATAATTATTTAGAGCTTAATACAGCTGCAGCTATGGGACAAACAGGTTCTACAGCACCTACATCAACAACATTTAATCCAGTTTCTAACGGAGGTCCATATATAGCATACTGTTTTACATCAAAACCAGGTTTTAGCAAAGTAGGCACTTACACCGGAACAGGCGCGTCTGGTAACTTAGTACAAACAGGATTTGAGCCTGCTTTTGTTATTATAAAAGCTGTAAATTCTGGGGATAATTGGTATATGTTAGATAATAAAAGACTTAATGGTGGTTTTCCTTATACAAATGTTTTATATCCTAATTTAGCAAATTCAGAACAAGCCAATGTTGGCGGTAATGGGGAATACTCTATGAATTTTCTAACTAATGGATTTGAATTAACTGAAATAACAGCTGGATATAATCAAAATAATGGAACTTTTTTATATATAGCTTTTGCAGCTGATCCTTCTACAACAACACCTAGTTTAGCTAATAGTTTTAATACAACACTTTATAGTGGATCATCTAGCACTCCATTAAACGTTAACGGTGTAGGATTTAAAGCCGATTTTTCTTGGTTAAAAGTAAGAAATAATTCATGGTCAAATGGTCTTTTTAGCTCTGTAATGCCTTTTGGTGTTAATGGTGGTGTTAAAAACCTATATTCAAACAATCAAAATGCAGCTTCAGATCTATGGGGAACTTTGACTTGGAACAACAATGGATGGACTTTAAACGGTGGTAGTTATAATGGTAGTTCTGCACATGATTTTGGTGCAGCTCCTTATAATTATGTATCATGGAACTGGAAGGGAGGAGGATTAGCATCTATAAACACAGACGGAACAATAGATAGTTTAGTTTCAGCTAATCAAGCCGCTGGATTTAGTGTGATTAGGTGGACTGGTAATGGTACAACAGGGGCTACAATAGGTCATGGATTAAATGCTGCTCCTGAATTATTTATTACTAAAAACATAGAGGCTACTAATTTAAATTGGGCAACATACAATGTAACAACTGGAAACAGTGCAAGACTTACGTTAAATGAAAACGCCGCTGTAAACAATGGAAGAGTTGAATGGAATAGCACAACTCCAACTTCATCAGTTGTAACTTTTAGTGATCATCCATGTGTTAATTCAAGTGGTGTTAGTTATATAGGATATGCGTTTACATCAATTTCAGGTTATAGCAAAGTGGGTACTTATACTGGTTTAGGATCAGGTGGTCCACTTACTGTTAATATGGGCTTTGCACCAACTTTAGCGTTAATTAAAAGAACAGATTCAACAGGTGGTTGGAGAATGTTTGATACTGTAAGAGGAACTGATAAATCATTAAGAGCTAATAGTGCTGATGCTGAATATGATGATACTTCTAATTATATGGACTTTACGTCAACAGGTTTTTATTTTAGTACAAGTCAAGCAAACGCTGATATAAACACAGCTGGAGGAACATATATATACTTAGCAATAAAAGAAAATTAATAAAAAATGGCTTTAACAAAAGTAACAAGTAATGTACTAGCAGATGATGCTGTAACAACGGGTAAAATCCTAGATTCAAATGTAACAACAGGTAAGCTAGCAACAAGTAGTGTTACTAGTATTAAAGTAGGTACAGAGTTTACAACAGCTACTGTTTTAACACCAGCAGCTACAATTAATGTAGACTATACAGCAGCTCAAGTATTTACATTGACGCCTAATGCTAATACTACACTTAATATAACTAATCCTGTAATCGGTGTAACTAAAGCTATAGTTGTAACCGGTGCAGGCGGTTCATATACATTAGGTTTTACAGTAGGCGGATCAGCAGGTACATTTAATAAAATATCTGGTGACTATAGTGATACTGCAGCTGCTAAAAATTTTATACAAATCACATGTGTAGGTGCCACTGAGTTCTGGTATACTATATCACAAATAGCTTAAAGTATGTTTGGACAAAGTCTGTTATCAGCTTTTGGAATTGCGTGTACAACGGACACAGACCAGTTATTTAATCCTACATCTACACAGATAAATAGTTTAGCTACATATCAATTAAATAATGCTACAACTTCTATACCTAGTAATACATACCCTGGTACACCTAGTAATATAACATATACTACCGGTAAGTTTGGTGATGCTGCAGTATTTAATGGAAGTAATACGAGTATTAATATTGGGGCATCAAATAATTTTGCGAGTAACAAATTAACAATTAGTTTTTGGGCAAACCCAGGGACAGCAAATCCAAGTAATTATCAATTGCTATTTTCTAATTACATAGGTGGAAGCGTTGCCGATTATGATTTTATAATAAATAGACAATCCCCAAACCATGCTTCAAATGCTGAAAAACTGGAAGTAGGTATTTCTGGTTCAGGAAGTGCATACCTTTATATTCTGACAGATTCAGCGGTATTTACGCCAGGAACATGGAAAAATTATGTTATAGTTTTTGATACTACAGAAAGTGCAAATGTTGATAAAATAAAAATTTATGTTAATGGTACTTTAGCGGCTCGTTCAGATATTTCTTCTTCTGGAACTGTAACTGGTTCTTTGCTTAACACAAGTGATGATTTACTTGTTGGAACTTGGCCACACGATACAAGCCATAGATATAGTGGTATTATGGACCAAGTAAGAATATTTAATTCTGCTTTATCACAAACAGCTGTAACTGCATTATACAATGAAACAACAACAACAGCACAAAATGCTTATATAACTGAAGAGGTTTATAGCGGTATTGCATACTACAAAATGTCAGATGCTACAGATCAGTTAGGTAATTACAATGGTACAGCTACTAATGTAAACTTTAATACTGAAGGTAAGTTTGGATTTGCTGGAGCATTTAATGGTAGTAACAGTAAACTTGTAATAAATTCTTCAATATATGACAATACAGCAAACACTTCATTAACGTGGAGTAGTTGGATTAAATTTGATAATGTATATACATCAAGTTTTAGAGCAATAGTTGGTTCACAAAGCTCTGCAAGGGGTTCTATTGCTATTAATATGTATGGCTCTAGTAGTGGAATTAGTACATCTTTAGAAAGATATTACAATAATACACAAAGATATCCAAGTTCTTATGCAACAGCTGCTTTATTTAGTTATAGTGCTAATGTTTGGTATCATTTAGCAATTACTTATGATGGTTCTACAAGTAATGCAACTGTTTATATTAATGGTGCACAACAGGGTTCTGCATACAATTTAGATGTTGTTAATTCACAAACAACAAATAACGAAACCACTATTGGTTTATATGGAAGCAGTGGATACGGTTGGCAAGGAGATATAGACCAAATAAGAATGTATGATTCAGCTCTATCAGCAGCTGATATATCTACACTTTACAAAGAAGTTGAATGTGAACCAGCAGCTATAAATGCTTTAGCTAACTTTAATACTGTTTTATATACAGGAAATAATGGAACACAATCTATAACTACTGGATTTAAACCGGATTTTGTTTGGTTTAAAAATAGAACAGGAACAAATGACCACGCTCTAGTTGATTCTGTAAGAGGTAGAGGTAGCTATCTTTTTGCAAATGCTAATTATGGTGCAAGTACAGGTGGAAGTGCTAGTAATGATGTAACAAGTTTTGATTCTAATGGATTTTCTTTAGGTTCAGTTTCACAAGCGGGAAGCACTAATACATCTGGAGGTTCGATTGTAGCTTGGAGCTGGAAAGCACCTTTAGCTAATTTATCAACTAGCTTTAATGGTAGTAGTAGTTATATTACTATATCAGGATTATCTTCTATGTTTTCTACAAAAGCAACTTTTACAGTTTCGCTTTGGTTTAAAACTACAGCTACAGGTAATAGAGCTTTGTTTGATGATTATACTAGTAATAATTATAACATACAGTTATATTTATATGATGGTATACTTAATGTATCAACAAGATTTAGTGGTGGAGATGGTAATATGACAGCTTCTTCAACAACATATAATGATGGTAATTGGCATCATGTAGCGGTAACATCTAATCAAACTACATATAATACATACGTAGATGGTGGTTCACCTATCACTTGGACAGTTAGCTCTAATTCTCACAGTGGACAAACTCCAACAGTAGTAACAGGTGCTAGCCAAGGTGGTGCAGTTAATTTTTTTAACGGCGACATAGCACAATTAAGAATATTTAATGATACACTAACAGCAAGTGAAGTATCTGATTTATATACAGAACCAGCTGCAAGTAATAATACATTAAATTATCCTGCGGGTGCAGGTTGTATTGCAGCTTATCCACTACAAACAGATGCAGTGGATTTAAGTGGTAATTATAATGGTGCATCTAGTAATGTAACATTTGGTCAGCCAGGTTATTTAACTCAGAATACTGATGGTACAATAACAAGCACAGTAGCGGTAAATAAAGAAGCTGGATTTAGTATTGTAAAGTATACAGGCACAGGAAGTAATGCAACTATAGGTCATGGTTTAGGCGCTACACCACAATTAATAATAGATAAAGTTTATAATTCAAATGCAGGCTATGGTTGGACCGTGTATAGTGAACCTACAGGAACAGGCAAAGCGTTAACTTTAAATAGTAGTGGAGCAGTTGCAAATGATGCTAATTTTTGTTCAGTAGTTGGTAGCAGTACAATAACAAGTTATTACACAAGTAGCTCTTTTGATCATATAGCATACTTTTTTACTTCAATACCGGGTTATAGCAAAATAGGTTCTTATGTTGGAACAGCTGCTGCAGGTAACTTTCAGTATACAGGATTTCAACCTTCTTGGTTAATGGTTAAATGTAGTTCAGCTAGTAGTAGAAATTGGGTTATAGTAGATGATAAAAGAGGCAACAGTGAGTATTGGTTGTATCCTAACACAAATGATAGTGAACAAGGACCTTACAGTGATATTGCGTTTAATTCTACTGGATTTACTTTAGGAACTAATGCAAGTTATTCTAACGGATCTGGAGACACATATATATATTTAGCAATAGCATAAATTAAATAAAATGAGTGAAAAAAAGAAACCTTTTAAAGATACAGGTGTCGGACGGTTTTTAATCGAAAAGGCACCAAGTATTCTAGGAATGGTCGGCGACGCAATATTGCCGGGAAATGTAATATCAGAACTAATTAGTGGTAACTCTCAGCTTTCAGAAAGCGATAAACAAGTTGCACTAGAAAAGTTAAGAATAGAAAGAGCCGAAATTGATGGCACAACCAAAAGATGGGTAGCAGATGCTCGAAGCGGTAACTGGCTTGCGTCCAACGTCCGACCATTGGTTCTTGTATTTTTAACAATATCATATGTTATAGGGTGGTACGCCGGCTATTCACTGGAATCAGTGACTTCATTATTAACTATAGTCATAGGAGGCTATTTTGGATCTCGCGGCGTCGAGAAGGTATTTGGAAATAATAAACATAAACAATGATAGAACAAGATTTTAAAATCTTTGGAATTAACGTAGGAGCAATGATATTTTCAGTAATACCTGAAATAAACACAATACTACAGACGGTAGTTTTATTGTTATCAATAGGATACACAATATTAATGATACTAAAGAAATCAAAAGAATAATACAATGAAACATTTTAATGAATCTGAATTTAATAACTTTGATAAAATGGACCCTAAGCTCCTTGAGATGCTAGATAATCTTAGAGAAGCATATGGATATCCAATTACATTAACATCAACATACAGATCACCTCAACATCCAATAGAGGCGCGTAAGTCTAAACCTGGTGAGCATACTTATGGTGCCGCTGTAGATATGGCATGTTCAGGAGGTGAAGCTACTTATAGATTAGTTAAAGCTGCAATTGAAGTAGGTTTTAAAAGAATAGGTATAAGTAGAAAAAATAACTTTGTTCACGTAGGTATAGGTTATGATGGCGCTCCGCCAATGACTATATGGACATACTAAATTAAATTAAATGGCAAAATTAATACGTAAGATCAGTATTGGTACTGACTACAAAAACGAAGCAATGCATTACTCTGTAGGCCAAGAAGTTTACGGAGGTCATAAGATTTCAGATATAATAGAAAAAGAAGGTTCTTTTCAAATATTTATAACTAAAAATAATGAAATACTACCTTGGAAACATTTTAATTCTAACATGGCGGTGTCAGTAGAATACAATCTTGACTATTAAATGAGATCAATACATAATTATATTATATCAACAAACAATAGGTACAACAATATAACTAAAGTAGAAAATAAACAATTAATATTAAATACTGAAGTAACAGAGCGAGATTACATGTTTGTGAATCGCATTGGCAAAGTTGAAGAAACACCTATTGAATATAATTCCCCAATAAAAAAAGGAGATGATGTAATTGTGCATCATAATGTTTTTAGAAGATGGTATGATGTAAGAGGTAATGAAAAAAATTCTACAAGTTTTATAAATGAAAATACTTACTTTGTATCACCAGATCAAGTATTTGCTTATAAAAGAAATAATAAGTGGATAAGTTTACCTGGATTTTGTTTTGTTAAACCAATAAATAACAAAGACAAATGGGGATCTATAAGCACTAGAAATTTAGTAGGAGAGCTTATATATACTAACAGTCATTTAGATTCATTAGAAGTGTCTATAGGAGACGTTATAGGCTTTAAACCTGAGTCTGAATATGAGTTTACGATAGAAGATCAAAAATTATATCGTATTTTATCTAATCATGTAACAATTAATTATGGATCGAAGAAAACGTATAATAGATGCGTCTGAAAAAGCGCTTGTAGAACTTGAAAAAGTTATTAAACAAAATATTGATTTATCTGAATTAGATCCTGAAAAAGCCAAAACAGCTGCTCAAGCTAAATGGGTTGCAATAGAAGATTCATTAAAGATTATAGAAAAAATCGAAGAACTAACATCTAAAAAAGAAAATGTAAAAACTAATAAAACATTTTTAGGTGTTGAAGAAAGAATAAAGTAATGTACGAACAATCTTTATATAAAATTCATACTGATCATTTGAAAGAAAAGTCTGTTAAAAGAAATAATAGATATAAAAAATATGAGTATGGTTACAACGAAGAACTTGACTGCGTAATAATAAGCAAGGATGGTACATTAGGTGATATATATGAAATACAAAATCTTAAGGTAGGAATACCTAAAACTCCAGATAAAATACACGGAGAAGATTTAAATAAAAAAGATCAGTTTTTTAAAATAGTTGAAAAACCTTCATCATTAAAAAATATAAAAACAATATATGATTTTCAAACCGTTTCAGAAGATATTAAAGAAAAATATTATCAATATATTGATAGGGAGTTTAATTATCGTAATGATGGGTATTGGTTCATGTGCAACGGTTCCGCGAACTACATTACAGGATCGCACTATGTCTATCTCACTTGGACAAAGATCGACGTGGGAGCACCAGATTTTAGGCAGGCAAACAGAATCTTTTATTACTTTTGGGAAGCATGCAAGGCAGATAAAAGATCTTATGGAATGTGCTACCTCAAGAATAGACGGTCTGGCTTTAGCTTCATGGCATCCTCAGAGACTGTTAACTTGGCCACAACTTCCAAGGACTCTAGATTTGGGGTCTTATCTAAAACTGGAGCAGATGCAAAGAAGATGTTTACAGACAAGATTGTACCCATATCAATCAACTATCCATTTTTTTTCAAACCAATACAGGATGGGATGGAACGACCGAAGACGGAGCTATCCTATAAGATACCGTCAAGAAGACTTACCAGAAACGCCATCAAAGAAACCTATAATCAGGAGGAATTTGGGCAGGGGCTCGATACAACAATCGACTGGAAGAACACGGGGGACAACTCGTACGATGGAGAGAAACTACAACTCCTCGTCCATGATGAATCCGGTAAATGGGAGAGGCCGGACAATATACTCAACAACTGGAGGGTCACAAAGACGTGCCTCAGGCTTGGAGCACGAATAGTAGGTAAATGCATGATGGGATCAACATCTAATGCCTTAAGCAAAGGTGGAGATCATTTTAAAAAATTATATAACAATTCAGATGTCACGAATAGAAACCGCAATGGCCAGACTGCAAGTGGACTATATTCTTTGTTCATACCTATGGAATGGGGATATGAAGGCTTTATCGATAAATATGGATATCCTGTCTTCAACACTCCATCAGAACCGATTAAGGGAATTGATGGTGAGCAAATTTTTAACGGAGTCATCGATCATTGGGAAAATGAAGTAGAAGGATTAAAAAACGATAGTGATGCTTTAAATGAATACTACAGACAATTTCCAAGATCTGAAAAACATGCTTTTAGAGATGAAACAGTTAATTCTTTATTTAATTTAACTAAGATATACGAGCAAATAGATTTTAACGAAGAAATGACAAGAGAAGGTCATGTTGTTAGAGGTAACTTTGGTTGGCTAAATGGTAAAATTGATAGTAAAGTAATATGGCAACCAAATAATAAAGGTAGATTTTATATATCTTGGATACCAAACAATAAGTTTCAAAATAATATAATAATTAAAAATGGTATTAAATATCCTGGTAATGATGGCCTCGGAGCCTTCGGATGCGATAGTTATGATATCAGCGGTACTGTTGGGGGTGGTGGGTCTAATGGTGCTCTTCACGGATTAACTACGTTTTCAATGGATCCTTCAATACCTAGTACTAAGTTTTTTTTAGAATATATAGCTAGGCCTCAAACAGCTGAGATATTTTTTGAAGATGTACTTATGGCATTAATATTTTACGGTATGCCAATACTTGCTGAAAACAATAAACCTAGATTATTATATCATTTAAAAAGAAGAGGTTACAGAGGTTTTTCTATGAATAGACCCGACAAATTAAGATATAATTTATCTAAAACAGAAGCAGAGCTAGGTGGTATACCTAACACTTCTGAAGATATTAAACAAGCACACGCAGCGGCTATAGAATCTTACATAGAAGAATATGTAGGCATTAAAGAAGAAGATCACGGTGATATGTTTTTTCAAAGAACATTAGAAGACTGGGCAAGATTTGATATATCAAGAAGAACAGCTCATGATGCATCTATAAGTAGCGGCTTAGCTTTAATGGCCTGTAGAAAACATATGTACAGACCTAGCGCAGAAAGAAAAGTAAAAAAACTTGATTTTGGTTTTTCAAGATATAATAACAAAGGATCAAGAAGTGAGATAATAAAATAAATATGGCAAAAACAACAGGGCAATACAGCTCATTACCTAGTCAGGCAGTTTCCGACAGTGAAAAGCGTTCAGATGATTATGGTTTACAAGTCGCTAAAGCTATCGAGCAAGATTGGTTTAACAGAGATGGTAATGTTGGAAGATTCTATCAGTCTTCTAATCAATACAATATGCTTAGACTATATGCTAGAGGTGAACAATCTATAGGTAAATATAAAGATGAATTTTCTGTAAATGGAGATTTGTCATATTTAAATTTAGACTGGAAGCCAGTACCTATTATACCTAAATTTGTAGATATAGTAGTTAATGGCATGCAAGATAGATTATTTTCTATAAAAGCAGTTGGTCAAGATCCTTTAGCTACAGATAGAAAAACTAAATTTGTAAAAGGTATTGAGCAAGATTTAGCAGCAAGAGAACTTTTAAAAGTTATGGAAGCAGAACTAGGTCAAGCACCTAGGAATGTTCCAGAAGAAGAATTACCACTTAACAGCGAAGAGTTTCAATTATACATGCAGCTTAATTATAAGCAAGGTATAGAGATAGCGGAAGAACAAGCTATTAATAATGTTTTTTTAACTAATAAATATAAAGACATTAAAAAACGTATTGATTATGATTTAGCTACTATAGGTATTGGTGCTGGTAAATGTACGTTTAATAATACTGATGGTATAAAATTAAACTATGTTGATCCAGCTAATTTAATATGGTCTTATACTGAAGATCCTGATTTTGCTGATTGTTATTATTTTGGTGAAGTTAAAAGAGTAAAATTAAATGAATTAAAAAAAGAGTTTCCTGAAACTTCTAATGAAGAGTTTAGAGAACTTGCAAGACAAAGCTATGACTGGACTTCTTACAACGATAACACTAATGCTCAAAACAATAACGATGACAATATTGTTTCGGTACTATATTTCAATTGGAAAACTTGGGAAAATAACGTATATAAAATAAAAGAAACATCTACAGGTGCAAACAAAGCTATTAAAAAAGATGATACTTTTGATCCACCAAAAGATCAAAGATCTAGATTTGAAAAAGTAGCTGAAGCTGTAGAAGTAGTTTATGAAGGTGTTTTAATATTAGGTTCTAATACTTTATTAAAATGGGAAAAGGCTTCTAATATGGTAAGGCCTAATTCTAATACTAATTTAGTATTAATGAATTATGTTGTTAGTGCGCCTAGAATATATAGAGGTGCTATAAATTCTTTAGTTTCTAAAATGATGCCTTATGCTGATTTAATTCAGTTAACGCATTTAAAAATGCAACAAGCTATACAAAAAATGACACCTTCAGGTGTTTATTTAGATGCAGATGGTTTAGCTGAAATTGATTTAGGTAATGGTACTAACTATAATCCGCAAGAAGCATTAAACATGTACTTTCAAACAGGATCTATTATAGGTAGATCGCTTACTGTAGATGGAGAACAAAACATAGGTAAAGTACCTATTACAGAATTACCAGGCGGTGGTGGTGGTCAAGTTCAAATACTTGTTGGTGCTTATAATCAGTATATACAAATGATGCGTGATATAACTGGTTTAAATGAAGCTAGAGATGGTTCTGATCCAGATCCAAAAGCATTAGTAGGTGTACAAAAATTAGCTGCAGCAAATAGTAATGTGGCAACAAGACACATATTAGACAGTAGTATGTCTATAACAACAAGACTTGCTGAATCTATAGCTTTAAGGTTTAAAGATGTTTTAGAATATCATCCAACTAAAGAAGCTTTTATAAGTGCTATAGGTCCATTTTCAGTAGGATCTTTAGAAGAAATGAAAAACATGCATCTGCATGATTTTGGCATATTCTTAGAACTTGAACCAGACGAAGCAGAAAAAGCTATGTTAGAAGCTAACATACAAGCAGCACTAAGTCAAGGTAGTATATTTTTAGAAGATGCTATTGATGTTAGAGAAATAAAAAACGTTCAATTAGCAAATCAACTTCTTAAATATAGAAGAATTAAGAAACAACAAGTAGATCAACAGCAAGCTCAAGCAGCTAGCGCAGCACAAGCTGAAGCACAAGGCCAAGCACAAGTTGTTGTTGAAAATGCTAAAGCTCAAGCTGAGCAAGTTAAAACAGAATCTAAAATACAATACAGACAAGCTGATATTGAGTTTGAAATTAAAAAACTTGAAGTAGAAGCTAGAACAAAAAGAGAATTAATGCAATTTGAATATGAGTTAAATGTTCAATTAAAAGAATTAGAATTACAAGCTCAAAAAGAATTAGTAGAAAAACAAAGTGAAACTCAAAAAGACGTTGCGGCAATGAAAACCTCAACAGCAAGTTTATCTGGACCACCGGATAGTGGTAAGCCAGCTAAATCATTTGAATCAAAAGGTAATGATGTACTAGGCGGTATTGATTTATCTAGGTTTGAACCAAGATAAAAAACAATTAATTATTATATTATATTATGGAAGAAAAAGTACAAGTAGAAGTTATGCCAGATGCAGACACAAGTCCGCAAAGTCAAGAAGAAACTGTATTAGAACAAGCAGTTGAAAAAGGAGAAGTAAGTCAAGAGTTTGGTTTACAAGACGATGGTGTATATAAAATAAATTTAGATGAACCTTTAAAAACAGAAGAAGATGCCGTTCAGGAGCGAAAAACAGAGGAAGTATCTGTGGATGAACCATCCGGAGATAGCAAAGAGGTGGACAGCGAGGTACGGGTCGAACCCAGTAAAGAAGAAACTAAAGAAGAACAGCAGGAAAAAGAAGAAGAAGTAGCTGATGTACCAGATTCTCCATTAGAATTAATAAAAGATGAAAAGGTTGAAGAAGAAAAAACAAAACAACCTGAGTTAATACAAGAAAAAACTGTTGAAACTGAAGAAAAAGTTTTACCAGAAAATATTGATAAACTAGTAAAGTTTATGGAAGAAACAGGCGGTACAGTTGAAGACTATGTTAGTCTCAATCGTGATGTTTCTAAAATGGACAATGTTACTTTATTAAGAGAATACTATAAAAACACAAAACCCCATTTAAATGCAGATGATGTTGAATTTTTATTAAACAAAAATTTTGCATATGATGGAGATGCGGATGATCCGCAAGAAATTAAAGCTAAGCAATTGGCTTTTAAAGAAGAATTATTTAATGCTGAAAATCATTTTAATTCTAGTAAGGATAAATATTATGCTGATCTTAAGTTAAGAAAGCAAAATGATATGTCTCCAGAACAAATTGAAGCAATTGATCATTACAATAATTATAAGCAACAACAAACCATAAGTGAGACTAAAACGAAAGAATTTAGACAACAAACAGATCAAGTTTTTAACGAAAATTTCAAAGGTTTTGATTTTAAGGTCGGTGAAAACAAGTATAGGTTTAAAGTTGATAACCCACAAAAGGTTAAGGAATATCAATATTCTATTAATAATTTTATTAATGAACATATAGGTAAAGATGGAAACTTTAAAGATGTTGAAGGTTACCATAAAGCAATGTTTGCTGCAAAAAATGTAGATAAAATAGCTGGACACTTTTATGAGCAAGGCCGTGCCGATGCTATAAGAGAAAGTGCAAAAAAAGCAAAAAATATAAACATGGATCCTAGAAAGGATAATGCTTCTATGCCAAAAAACAATACATCTGGAATAAGAGTTGTTTCAAATAATAATGATAATCCTAATAAGTTGCGCATTAAATGGAATAAATAATACTTAAAATCAAAACAAATGGCTTTTACAGGCGGTATACCCGCACCATTACAACCCACGCAAACAAAAAATATGTATGCTGGGAATTACATTAACTTCACTGATACAAATTTTGCACAGTGGGGACAACAATTTTTACCTGATGTATACGAAAAAGAAGTAGAACGATATGGCAATAGAACTATCGGAGCTTTTTTACGTATGGTATCAGCGGAAATGCCTTCAGCTTCTGACCAAATCATATGGACAGAACAAGGAAGATTACATACTAGATACGTAGGATGTTTACATGTAGCTAATAATGCAGCAACAGCAGCGGCAGCAGGAAATGCAGCTACAGCTGGTGGTAATGTACAACATTATTATGTACCTGCAGCAGCTCAAACAGCAGTTGAAAGCAGCGGAAGTACAACACAAAAAACTACACAAGTTAACTTTAGATTAGGACAAACAGTAATGATCCAAAAGCAATCAAGTGCTACATCAGCAGTTGGAGCAGCTGGAGCACCTGTTGTTAAAGGTGTAGTTACATTTGTTGATGCTCAACACTTTTCAATTAAAACTTACGGTGGAGTGCCAGCTATTATTACAGCTGATCGCTTTACGGTTATTGCTTATGGTTCAGAATTTGCAAAGGGAACGTCAAGTTTTACTGGTAAATTAGATCCTAGCTATGCTACTTTTGCCAATTCACCAATTATCTTAAAAGAAAATTATTCTATCAATGGATCTGACACAGCTCAGATTGGTTGGATTGAAGTTACTTCTGAAAACGGTGCTAATGGATATCTATGGTATATGAAATCAGAGCATGAAAATAGACTTCGTTGGGAAGACTATTTAGAAATGTCTATGGTTGAAGGTGAATTACAGAACGGAACAGGTGCTGTATTAGGATATGGATCAACTCAAACTGCTAAAGGTACTGAAGGTTTCTTTGCTTCATTAGAAGCTCGTGGAAACGTTTACTCTGGATTTGGAGCGCAAGCTGCAGGTGGTGGAGCATTAACTGACTTTGATGCAGTTCTTAAGCAATTAGATAAGCAAGGTGCTATAGAAGAAAATATGCTTTTCTTAAATAGAAATCTTTCTTTAGAAATTGATGACATATTAGCACAGCAAAATGGAGCTTACGCTGGTGGTACTTCTTATGGAGTATTCAACAACGACGAAGACATGGCGCTTAATTTAGGTTTCTCTGGTTATCGTAGAGGTTCTTATGACTTTTATAAGACTGACTGGAAATACTTAAATGACTGGGCTACTCGTGGAGGTTTTGGCGATATTGAAGGTGTATTAGTACCAGCAGGTACTTCTACTGTTTATGACCAACAATTAGGTCAAAATATCAAGCGTCCATTTTTACACGTTAGATATAGAGCTTCAGAAGTTGATAATCGTAAAAACAAATCTTGGGTAACAGGATCTGTTGGAGGCGCTGCCACAACTGATGTTGATGAAATGAGAATGAACTACTTAAGTGAAAGATGTCTCATTACACAAGCGGCAAATAACTTTGTGTTATTTAAAGACGCTTAATTTTTTAACTACAGGATACGGGCTCTTCGGAGCCCAGTATTCTTATTTTATATTATTTAATCATGACTACAACAATAACAAAAAAACAAGTGTCTAGAGTTTCTCCTTTAGAAAAAAATTGGGAAATAAAAGACAGAACGTACGTATTAACTAACAATAGAGCTCCTATAACTTGGACAATACAAACAAAAGGTTCGCCTAGAAATCCATTATTATGGTTTAATGAATCTACTGGTGAAAATAGAGAAATAAGATTAGCCTCTAATTTTCCTAGTATTTTTGTTGATGAACAAAAAGGACAAGCACTTTTAGAACATATTATATTTGAAGAAGGTGTTATATTTGTACCAAGAAATAAACAAAACGTTCAAAAATTAATGTCTATATATCACCCATTAATAGGTGTTTTATGGGAAGAAATTGATGACGCTAAGGATGCTGAAGATGAAGTTGATAATGTTGAATATGAATTACAAGCATTAAATTTAGTTAACGAGTTAGATATTAGTCACTTAGAAGCAATAATGAGAACAGAATTAGGTTCTAATGTTTCTAAAACTTCTTCTAAAGAATTAAAAAGAGATGCATATCGTTTTGCAAGAAGTAATCCTCAGTTATTTATTGAGCTAAGTGAAGATGAAGATTTGCAATTACGTAATTTAGCCAACAGAGCAGTTGAATCAGGTATTATTAAATTAACAGATAATAATACTGTATTTAAATATGCTAACGGCAAAAAAATAATGACAGTTCCATTTGAGCAAAACGCTTATGGGGCTTTAGCACAGTATTTTAAAACCGATGAAGGTTTAGACTTGATGAAGTCTATTACTAAAAAACTAAGCTAGAAAACCTGATATAGAGTGAGAAATCAACTCTATATCAACAACATTAATAATAAACAAAATAAATGGTAAATATAAACACTGTATATCAAGCGGTTCTTGTTATTACTAACAAAGATAACAGAGGCTACATAACCCCTGAAGAGTTTAATAGTTTAGCAACTCAAGCTCAAGAATCTATATTTGCTAGTTATTTCATGAGAGAAATGACCTATGAAATGCAAACTGGCGGTAGCAATGTTGATAGTGATTTTTCAAATCCAACATTAACTGTTGCTCAAAAAATAAATGCATTTTATAAACTACATACACCAACTATATCTAATGGTATATTTCCTTATCCTACTGATTTTTACAAACTAGGAGTAGTAAATGTTAATAATATTGTTGCTGATTATTCATCTCATGAAGACGCTAAATACATAAATTTATCACCATTAACTTATCCAGTTCCCACTCAGCCCGTATATACTTTAGCATCTAATGGTGTAAAAGTTTTACCATCTAGTGTAACTACTGGTGTTACTTTTGATTATTTATCAAAACCAACTAGACCAAAATGGGGTTATATTTTAAATGGAACTATACCTTATTATGATCCAACGGTTTTTGATCCATCAACAGATAGTTACGATGCAAATGCTAAGTCTTATAATTTTGAACTAGATCCATCAGAACAATCAGAATTAATAATTAGAATACTAGCATATGCAGGTGTTGTAATTAAACAAGCTGATGTAGCTCAATTTGCATTAGGAAAAGAACAAAAACTTGAAACAACTGAACAATAATGGCAATATCAAGAAAACCTTTAGACGTAGATAATTACTCAGCATTAGATGGAGGAAATGGTACAGATATACCAGGATCATACAGAAGAACAAACATAAATGATATTATAAATAACTTTATGGTAGCTTTTGTTGGTGATGGAAAAACATTGACAAAGGTGCCTAGATATGAAGTTGCATTTTGGGCTCAAAGAGCGGTACAAGAATTTAGCTTTGATATTTTTTATTCTGAAAAAGCAATAGAAATACAATTAAGTTCTACATTACAAATGTCATTACCTTCTGATTATGTTAATTATGTTAGTTTTTCTTTTACTGACAAATACGGTAACATGAGACCTATAATGCCATCTCAAACAACTAAACCAAACAATGGTGTTGCTCAGGACGAAAACTATCAATATCTTTATGATCAAACAGGCAATATAGTATTTGCAGAAACATCAGATACAATAGATCGTTATCAAAAAGCAATATCACTTTTAACTGTTGAAGAACTATCTAGTTATTACATAGGTTACTACAATAGTATATATGGTCCAGAAAACATAGGAGGTATGTGGGGTCAAAGATATGGTTTAACACCTGAGCTTGCCAATATGAACGGTACTTATGTTTTAGATTTAACAGCTGGACAAGTTTATTTTAGCTCTGGCTTTCAAGCTAACGATTTAATTACACTAAGATATATTTCAGATGGATTAGGTGATAATGGCGATTTTTCAAATGTTTTTGTACCTAAGTTAGCTCAAGATG
>Ga0163179_10001244_pt1 | contig 18105 bp, 19 predicted proteins | sample AtlANTMetagenome_FD_109643 | JGI IMG/M metagenome (GOLD analysis project Ga0163179, IMG submission 109643) | Marine eukaryotic phytoplankton communities from the Atlantic Ocean - Atlantic ANT 2 Metagenome | ecosystem: Environmental > Aquatic > Marine > Oceanic | place: North Atlantic Ocean... | reverse complement strand
GCTAAATCAATATGACCAGAAACAAAATCAGCATGAAAATGAGTCTCAAAAACATACTTTATTTGGGCTTTATCACTATTAGCTTTGTCAATATATTGCTGGGTTTCTCTAAGAGGATCAATGATTGCTGCTTCTCCCTCAGAAGAAATATAATATGCCCCTTGTGCTAAACAACTTGTATATAGTTGTTGAATATTCATTTACAGTAGTTTAGTCAAAGATAATTACTATTTTTTATAAATTAAAAATCTATTAAATGCTATGACCTGACTTAACATAGAAAAAGTAAAAACAATAACTATTAATTTTTGTGAAACTACCTGAATAATTAATTGTTCTTCAGTAAAATTAGTATAAGGACTAATCTGAGGACCATAAAATATTAAATACACATAGAAAAGCAAGCATATAGTAAAAATTAGATAACCTATAGAGTAAATATTATTTATATTATTAGAATAATAAATTGTCAGAGTATGAAATATTGAAACAAAAAACAATAATAAAAATGCTCCATTGGCAAAAAAAACATGCCATTCAAAACTAAGATCATCAGGAACAAATCCAACTCCAGAAAACATTATTCCTGCTATAAACCCAATATAGCTAGTAATTAATGATAGTACCCTACAAGTCTTATTATCTTTTATATGATTAAAAATATTTTTAAAATTTAAATAAAATAAACTAATAGTAAGTCCAATCAGTATTAGCCCTGAATTAAAAAATAGCATAGAAATTGTATTATCAGCCTGAATAATATCGGGATTGGTTTCGTCAGTATTAGTCTTAAGACAGCCTAATTCACTTAAAAAATTATGTGTAAAGGAATAGTTTTCTGATTTAAAATTAATTATTTCTTTTTCAGATCCAGGATAAAAATATGCAGCAATAAGGCAAAATATATAGAAAATACTAATACTAATTACTGGCAGCTTTTTTAAATAAAAGTTCATTATAATAATACTTTTTACATGATAAGCCAAATAGAAAATCCGCCAATAATTAATCCTTCTATATAGACAAGCCATAATGCATTAAATGTGCTTATTTTAAAATTCTCAGCTAATATTTTATCAATATTGTCTTTAAATCTAAGACTATAGATGAAAAAAATAAAAACAGAAAAGAAATATATAGTTAGAATTATTGAACCCATTTTTTATGTTTTAATTATTATAATACAAAAATATAATTATTATCGAGATTTAAAGTTTTGCTATCTTTAGATAAAATATTTCATATGTATTCTATTGAATTTGATACAGATATAATTAAAGTTGTAGAGTTAATGGATATTAATTTATTGAATCCACATGAAAAAATTATTAAAAAGAAGAAGACTAAATTAACTAAGTTCATAAAATCATTTGATGAATATTACATAATCTCTTCTATATTATGCTGTCATAAAACGCATGTAATAATTGATGGCCATCATAGGTATTTTGCATTAAAAGAATTAGGGTTTAAGAATGTCCCTGTTACAAAAGTTGATTATTCTTCTGATTTAATTAGCACTGGAATTGATGGTAATGGAATATCAAAAAATAAAATAATAGAAAAAGGGATTTCTAATGATTTATTTGAGCCTAAAAGTACTCAGCATTTGATTTATTGTAGTAAATCTAAATCTTGGCATCCTATTATATTGCTATCAACAATGTTCAAGATTGATACTAAAAATTAATTTTTATAAATTTATTAATAAATAAAAAATTATTATGATACTATCAACTACAGAAACAATACCTAATAGAGAAATAAATGAAGTAAAGGGAATAGCTCGTGGATCTACTGTTAGAACTAGAAATGTTGGAAGAGATATCTTGGCTGGTCTAAAGAATTTAGTTGGAGGTGAGATTGAAGAATATACTAAACTTCAGGCTGATGCTAGAGAACAGGCATTACAAAGAATGATAAATGATGGTAGTAGATTGGGAGCTGATGCCATAGTCAATGTTAGATTTACAACATCAGTTATAACTCAGGCAGCTTCTGAGGTTTTAGCATATGGGACTGCTGTTAAATTAAAATAATTATATGTTAAGTAGTATTTTTTACTCTGCAGGAGCTATTCTATTAATTATAGTTATAATTAATAGAATTAAACAAAAGAAAAATGAAGATTTTATAAATAGAAAGAATTAAAAAAAATAAATAATGGAAACATATAAATGTAATCATTGCGGAATTTCTGTCAATCCAAGTTGTGCAAAATGTAACGAGCCTCTTGTCAATGGTTATTTAACATTAGATGCTGGAACAAAAGTTCAAATATAAATCTTATAAATATATTAAAATGACTAGATTAATATTTCTTACCCTAATACCAATATTTTTTTTTCAATCATTTGGCCAAAACATAAATCTAAAAGACATTTCTCCTTTCCCTATAGGCACTTCAGTTAGGATTCAGCCCTTTCTAAAGGACAACAAACTTGTAGATTTACAGAAAAGACATTTTAATAGTATTACTTCAGGAAATGACATGAAAATGTATGAGATACTTAAGACTGAAGGAAACTATTATTGGGACAGAATAGATACTATAGTTAATTATGCTAAAGCAAATAATCAAAGAATGTTTGGCCATAATCTTATTTGGCATTTTTCAACTCCAAGATGGGTTAGAAATAAAGCAATGAAGAATCCCGAATGGTTAGATAAATTTCTAAAGGATTATATTACCGAGTATGTGTCTAGATATAAAGGAGTTATTCATGGATGGGATGTAGTAAATGAAGCTTTTGAAGCTTCAGGAGGAGAATATAGAAAAGAAAGTATATGGTATCAAATAATGGGTAAAGAATATATTGAAAAAGCTTTTAGATATGCACATGAAGTTGACCCAGATGCTATTTTATTTTATAATGATTTTAATATTGAAAGAGATACTTCAAAATTAAATTCAGTTTTAGAAATGGTATCGGATTTCAAAAAAAGAGGAGTCCCTATTTCTGGTATTGGATTTCAAATGCATATTCGAATGGATATTCCAAATGAAGTAATTGCATACACTTTAAAAAAAGCAGCTGATACTGGATTGCAAATTCATTTATCAGAAACAGACATAATTTTTAATATTCACGATGATAATAAAGGAGGTGGAGTAGAGAGATATACAGAGCTTACTGAAGAAATGAAATTAGCTCAAGCAAAAAAATATAAGGATTTAGTAATAATGTATAGATCAATTGTCCCAAAAGAACAACAATATGGAATTACTTTTTGGGGGTTTAATGATAGGGATACTTGGATAAGAAGGTTTTTTAATATGAATGATTGGCCCTGTTTATTTGATGATAATTTAAATCCCAAGCCTGCATTTTATGGTTTTTCTCAAGCATTAACTGAAGACCTATAATTTATTAAAAAAAGGTTAATCTAAGAATGAGAATAAGAATATTATTTATATTATATTTTTTTTGCTTGAGTATTTATTCTCAGCAATTTAGAGATGCCTCTTCAATAGCAGACCTTAATCAATATTATAATAATAATGGAGTGGCTATTGCAGATTATGATCAAGATGGAGATCTAGATATATTTTTAGTCAGTTACCATGCAGGTCAAAATAATATTAGTAGATTATTAGAGAATACTAATAATGGGAATTTTATTGATGTTACTTCTGCAACAGGAATAAATCAAAATTTAGAACACAGCCTTACAATAGAGTTGCCAGAAAATTATTTTTTAGGTGACAGGCTTTCTGCATCATGGGGAGATTTTAATAATGATGGTTACCCAGACTTATTTTTAGGAAATTCAAATCAAAGTGAGTTATATAAGAATAATGGTGATGGTAGCTTTACTAATATAACAGAATCAGCAGGTTTTCAAGTTTTTTGTGAAAACTGCTATATAACTGGTGCTCTTTGGTTAGACTATGATATAGATGGATTATTAGATATTTTTCTTTCTGATTATCATCCAGATTCACCAAACAAGCTTTATAGAAACTTAGGAAATGAAACCTTTGAATTAGTGGACTTAAGTTCAGTGATTGAAAATGCCAATAGTTTTTCTGCCATTAGTATGTATATAAATGATGACCAATACCCAGATATATATATAGCTAATGATTTTGATCAAAATAATATGCTATTAATTAATCAGCAGGGTAGTGGATTCATTAATCAAGCAGAATTATATCAATTGCTAGATCCATATGATGGAATGGGTCTTGCAACATGTGATTATGATAATGATTTGGATATTGATTTTTTGGTTACAAATATTAGGGAAAACAGTTTTTTTGTAAATGAAACAAGTAATGGTAATCAGTTTTTAAATTTATCAGAGGAAGTAAACATTTATGATACAAAATGGGCTTGGGGTGCAATTTTTACAGATTTTAATCATGATCGTTATGAAGATTTATATATAGCAAATGGCTTCTTTATTGATGAGGAAAACGAATATTTTAATAATAAAGCATCACCTGAAGGTAGATATTTTGCACATGGTTCTTTAACAGATGAGCCAATTTCAGAAACACAAAGCAGATCAGTTAATTCTTTTGATTATGATAATGATGGTGACTTAGATTTGATTGTTACAAGTATTAATTCTGTTTTAAAATTTTATGAGAATAAGTCTGTGGATACTTATTTTACAGATGATATTTCTGGGTCATGGCTTAAGATTCATTTAGAAGGAACTATTTCAAATAGGGATGGCTTAGGAGCAATTATTACAGTAGAAGATGATAATAATCATATGCAGTCTAGATTATATAATGGATCAGGGTTTCAACATCAATCATTGCAATCATTACATTTTGGTCTTAAAGATGCAAATTTTATTAATTCAATTTCTGTTACATGGCCTAATACAGGTGTTGAAACATATACTAATATAAGTGCAAATTCAACTATTAAAATTATTGAAGGTCAAGGAATGCAAGTAATCAATAATAATACAGCAAATAAAATTCCTGGATGTATTGATATTAATTCATGTAATTATGATTCTGAAGCTACGGTAAGTAATAATTCATGTGAATATCTATCAAGCGGGGAAGTAAGTGGACCTCAATTAGTAAATCCTTTGGAAACTTATTCATATACTTATATCGGAGGTAATAGTTTTTCAAATTATTTATGGGATGTTGTCAATGGAACAATAGTGGATGGCCAAGGAACTAATACAATTCAAGTAAAATGGGAAATAGATCTAGAAGGTTCTATCGCTATTACAGGTACAAATGAAAATTGTAGCAGTAATGTGGTAGAATATAATGTAGTAATGGAATTACCTTCAATAGATGATTCTAATTATTCTATAGCAAGATTATGGAATGAAATTCTCCTTGATGGTATAAGAAATGATTTTGCAAGACCTACTGTTCATGCAAGAAATTTATTTCATACTAGTGCAGCTATGTATGATGCTTGGTCTATAGTTAATCATAGAGGGGATCCATATTTAATAGGAAATTCAGTGCATGGGTATGAAGTTCCATTTGAAGGTTTTAGCAATGAGTTGTTAGATGTAGAAAATAGTACAGCTGCAATAAGCTATGCTGCATATAGGATAATAAGACATAGATTTTCAAATTCTCCTGGTTGGCTATTAATAAAAGACAAAACAGATAATTTAATGAATCTTTTGAGTTTTGATATAGAAAATTATGATGTTGATAACAATAATGAAGATCCAATTGCTTTAGGAAATTTTATTGCTGAAAACTATATTTCATACGGATTTCAGGATGGATCAATGGAAGAGACTGATTATGAAAACCAATATTATCAACCTGTAAATGAACCTTTAGTTCCAATATTTAGTGGTAATTCAATGATAAATCCTAATAGGTGGCAGCCACTTTCATTAGATGTATTCATTGATCAAAGTGGAAACATATTAGAGGAAAATACTCCAGAATTTTTGGGTGCTGAATGGGGTAATGTAAACCCCTTCGGATTAAATGAAGGTGATATGACAACTTTTACTAGAGATGGCAATATATATAATGTCTATCATGATCCTGGAATGCCCCCTGAACTTGATGAAAATCAAGAAACAGATGATTATTATATTAATTCTTTTGCTATGGTTTCAATTTGGGGTTCTCATTTATCAAAAGATGATGGAATAATTTGGGATATATCTCCAAACAATATTGGAAATGTTTCAGAAGAATCTTATCCAGAAAACTTGTCAGAGTACGATTCTTTTTATGACTATTATAATGGAGGTGATAGTGGAATGGGATATAGCTCAAACCCAGTAACTAATCAGCCTTATGAAACCCAAGAAGTTCTTAGAGGAGATTATACTAGAGTTTTGGCAGAATTTTGGGCAGATGGGCCAGATTCTGAAACTCCACCAGGTCATTGGTTTGTATTACTTAATAGTATAAATGATAATCCATTATTGGAGAAAAAATTTCAAGGTTCTGGTGATGTGTTGTCAAATTTAGAATGGGATATAAAATCATATTTTATTATGGGTGGAGTAATGCATGATGCTGCTATTACAGCATGGGGAATAAAGGGGTGGTATGATTATGTTAGGCCTATATCAGCAATTAGATATATGGCTGATCTTGGTCAAAGCACAGATGAAACGCTTTCTAATTATAACTCAAATGGTCTTCCTTTAATAGACGGATATATTGAAATTGTTAATGAAGGTGATCAGCTTGCTGGAGAATCAAATGAGAATATAGGAAAGATAAAATTATACACTTGGAGAGGTCATGATTATATTGAAAGCCCTGCAATTGATCAGGCAGGAGTAGGTTGGATTCTTGCTGAGGAATGGTGGCCTTATCAAAGACCTACTTTTGTAACTCCAAATTTTGCTGGATATGTTTCTGGTCATTCCACATATTCAAGAGCTGCAGCAGAAGCTCTAACACTATTTACAGGAAGTCCATATTTCCCTGGAGGAATGGGGGAGTACATAGCAAGAGAAAATCAATTTTTAGTGTTTGAAGAAGGTCCAAGTCAAGAGATTAAACTTCAATGGACATCCTATCGAGATGCATCTGATCAATGTAGTCTTTCAAGAATATGGGGAGGTATTCATCCATATATTGATGATATGCCAGGTCGTTTTATTGGTAGTGTTGTTGGGATAGAAAGCTTCAATTATGGTGCAGCATATTTTGAATCTTCACTCTCAATTATTGATTTAGAATTACCTAAATTGAGACTTGCATCAAATCCAATATACTCAGATCAATCAATTGAAATTATTAATACCATTGGAAATGAAATCTTTGAGTTATATAATATTAATGGCCAACAAATAAAAATTAATTCTATTAATAATCAACATAGAACATATATTTTTCACCAAAGCTTAAATCCTGGCATTTATATTTTAAAATCAAAAAATATTAATTGGAAGATTTTAGTTAGGTAATATTAATTAAATTTGTCGGCATATTTAAAATGGCCTCGTAGCATAACTGAATAGTGCATCTGATTACGGCTCAGAAGGTTGGGGGTTTGAATCCCTCCGAGGTCACATCAAGAAAGTCTTACTTTTATTAGTGGGACTTTTCTTTTTTGTGACACAAATACAACTAAAACCTATTAAGCCTCAGCATTGTTTTCAAACATATTTACACGTAATTCTTGCTCCATTTTTGTCTTTCTTCAGTGGTGTTTGGATAGTCTTTTACCAAAATATTAATATCATTGCTTTCTTATAATAAATATCTTTAAATTCCTGATATATTTTTTGAAAAAAAATAGTTTTCATCACTACTAATGTAATTTTAATTTTTTTTCATAAATTGTAACAAACTAACCACCATGAAAATTAAATATTGGGTAATCTTTTTTGTAATTGTTTTTGGTTTCAAATCTGTTGTAAGTCAGACCGATCCTGCTGACATATTATTGCACGGTACCGTTAGTGTAGAAAATAACCAAATCAAAAATCTTTCCGATCCTACTGATGAAAATGATGCAGTTAACAAAGGCTATTTAGATCAATTAATAAATTATTTACAATCTCAAATCAGTGAACTACAGGAAATAATTCTTAATGATATAGATAATGATGGGGATGGTTTTTCAGAAAATCAAGGAGATTGCAATGATAATAATGCATCAATTAATCCAAACGCTCCTGAAAATTGTGATGGAGAGGATAATAATTGTGATGGAAATATCGATGAAAATGCAGTAGAAGATATGGGATTATTTTGTGCTGAATGTGTAAATGGAGTCATAGTTACTACCTCAGGTAATGCTTGTGATGATGGTAATGCTTGTACCACAAATGATCAATGCAATCAGGGTGTTTGTGTAGGAACTCCTATTAGTTGTGATGATGGAAACTCTTGTACAGATGATTCTTGTGACCCAAGTGGTGGATGCATATTTACACCTAATAATAATGCATGTAACGATGGCAATGCTTGTACCACGGGAGATGTATGCTATGAGGGTGCTTGTACAGGAAATGCTAATGTTGATTGTAATGATGGAATCGCATGTACACTTGATGTTTGTGACCCACAACAGGGATGTATGAATATCCCTGATGATTCTTTATGTGATGATGGAGATGCTTCAAATGGTCAAGAATATTGTGACCCACAACAGGGATGTGTTGGGAACTAACTATTCATTTTCAAAATAAATTAAAAAAGGTGTTCTACAAATAGAACACCTTTTTTTTTATCTTTAACTTTTAATTTAAAAACTATAAAAAATGAAAAAATTTAAATTTATTTTATCTTTTGCCTTAATTTTTGGATTCATTTATTCTTGCAACAATTCTGCTATACAAAAAATGACTAGTGATCAATCAGATCATGTATCTGCTAGTTGTGAAATGAAAGCAGAAATAAAAGAAGCTTTTAAGAAGAATTCTGAAACAATGCAACTGCTTTTTGAAAGTTATGCAAATGAATCGGTTGACTATTCTAAGTTTGCTGATGATGTAGTATTTAGAGGAACATTATTAGGCTCTGCAGATTCTTTAAATCTAGATCAAATTAAAGGAATTCATAAAGAATTTTTTGCAAAATATGATGTAAAACATATGGCACCGTTTAATTATTTGCAAGGTGTTAATCCTGAAACAGGTCAAGCTGATGAATCAGTTAGAATGTATTATCAGATGCAAGTAACTAATACAACTAATGAAAAATCTGTTGTTATTCCAATTTATGAATCTTTTGATTTTAATGAAGAAGGTAAAGCTATTTTCGTTCAGTGGTATTGTGATTGGACAGCTTCTTTAGAATCTATTGAATAAAATATAAATAGTATTTATTGAGCTTATTTTATAAAAAAAAGGGAACCATTTAAATAGTTCCCTTTTTTTATAAAAAGTATTAGATGTTTATTAAAAACTTCTTCTAACTCCTACACTAAACATTAATCGATTAAAGGCACTTGAACTACCTAAATCATCTTCCATATCTAATTCAGCATCTCCTACATCAAACGTCTTCCAATTTCCACCCATATAATCTACATCTATTGAAAGTTGAAGCTTTCCTGTTCCTATTACTAAGGAGTTTCCAATTTTAAAATTAAAAGTATCTCCCGTCCATGTGGATGATACTCCATCATTGATATTAACATCATTTAAATAAAAGTCTCTTCTATTTGTCATTTTACCTCTCATTCCATAAATAATTTGAGGCTTAACTTCTATATGCATTTTTTCTCCTCTTGCCCAAACATAAGATGGTCCGACACTCCAATAAGCAATTCCCATACCAACTTTTTCTTGACCTGGAATAAATGCAGAATTCTTCATTCTATGGTTTGAAGTACTTAAATTTACTTCAACACCCCATTTATCATTAAAATAATGACCAATATTTAAAGCAGAAATCTCTCCTGCTCTAAGATCAGCTCCCCATCCTCCACCAGGATTAGCAGCAATTCCAGAAGAAACTCCCACATAAGTATTTTGTGAATAACCTAAAGTTACCACTAAAGTTAATGTTAAAATAGATAGTAATTTTTTCATAATTTTTTTATTATTATTAATATTTATAATGCAAATTTCATATAATTAATTCAATTATACAATTTAATTCATTAAAGTTTTACAGCTTCAATTTCAGCCCATCCTAAAGATGTATCTCCTTGCATAGCAATGAATGAGCCGGTTATTTGGCTTACTATAAAAACACTTGTATCACCAAATTCATTTATAAATGTTATTTCATGGTTAAATAAACCCCCTGTAGACCATGTTCCCCATACATCTAACATTTCATTACTGGTAGTTTGTCCCCAAATATTATATGTTCCATCATTGTAAATGTCTTGATATAAATATTGGTAACTTAACATTATATCTTGCCCCTCTAAAGTATATGATACTATTTCCCAGTATCCAAGAATAGAATATTGACAGCTTCCATCATCAGTATTAGCATCTGGGTTATAATTTACAGCTTGAGGATCTATACATCCAGCTACTGGATCATTATCATTTGAGTCATCATCTTTTGAGCAAGATGAAAAAACAAATGTTAGTATTGTAAAAAATAATATATACTTGGCTAAATTTCTCATTTTAAATTGATTTATTGTTATTACAAATTTAATTAATATATTCTATATTTATAATATTATTCTATTTGATGAAAAATTTACTTTATATATCTATTTTTTTAATTTTTAATTCATGTATAACTAACGAATCTCATTATGGAGAAATAATTACTAATGAAAATATTATAAATTATTCCAGTGCAAAAGAGTTGGTAATTGAGAAAGGTAAAATTTCTACAAAAATTAAAGGGGTGATTTTGGAGACATGTGCAAAAAAGGGTTGTTGGATGAGATTACAAGCAGATAATGATACTTTGTTTATAAGATTCAAAGACTATGGGTTTTTTGTTCCTACCTCTGGTCTTGAAGGGAAAACTGCAATAGTTCAGGGAGAGGCAACATATGAAACACTAGATGTAGAAGAAGTTAGACATTATGCTGAAGATGCTGGAAAATCTATAGAAGAAATAGAATTAATTACTGAGCCAGAATACATTTTTTCTTTTACTGCTAGTGGTGTAATTATTCAGGATTAGTATTATTATATTCAATTTTCACCATTACCTCATTCCTTCTATTAAATAGTTTATACGGACTATTATATGAAACAAAGTAAGGGTTCTCAATATAATTTATTTCTAATTCATTTAATTTATCATATAATATATTAGAATAATATTTTATTTTTTTTGTATTTCCCCAGCCATTAAACCTAATTGACGCATAGTATCCAGCTTTTGATTCATAGATTTTTATTTTATTATCATTTGGTTTAGAAATATTTTCCATATTAAATTTAGCAGGCATAACAAATTCCATTTCATTTGCATCATCATTATTACTTAAATAAACAGGTGTTGTCATGGCAATCTTTTCATTATTACTATTATTTCCGCTTATGTATCTAAATAATTTCATAAAATTATTATTAGAGCCACTTTCAGATATAACCTTAGCTTTAATAACTGGGGGGTAGTACCTAATTTCAAAGCTATTATCTTTTACAACTACATCATATTTTTGGGTTTCATAATCTGCACTCATAATTAATAATGATAAAAAAATAGTTAAGTATTTCATTTTTTATTCTTTCAATATTTTGATGATTTTATAATTATTTAATATGGTATCTTTAATGTGTAGCACATAAATTCCATAACCAAAATCAGAGAAATCAATTGTTTTTTTGTTTGTTTCTAAAATTTTTCTTCCATTTATATCAAACACCGTTGTGTTAATTTCATTAATATAATTAATGTAAAGTATGTTCGATACTGGATTTGGAAAATAAGTTAAAACAATTTCATTTTCTTCAATACTGGAACTTAATGTACTATCATTCCATTTCCATATACCACCAGATGATGAACTTTGATTAAATCCACCAGACCAACCAGTCTGTTCATTAAGAAAATCTACATATGTGTGTTGGGTTGTATCAATTGGATTCCAATTATACCCGCCATCACTACTAAATGATGATCCAGAACCAGTTGTATAAACTATGTTAGTCCCCTCAATAAAGCATAATCCGCCAGTATAAACATTTCCAAAAGTTGTGATTTGGCTCCAGGAAACTCCTGAATTTGTTGTCCTATATACATTAGCTGAATTATCAACTATAATACCATTGTTTGAATCACTAAATGATATATTCCCATTAACTGCAGAGCTTCCAAAATCTGAAATAGGTGTATCATAAACTTGCCAGTTATTACCTTTATCAGTTGAGTGATAAAGTCTTCCTTTATTAGTTGTATACCATACATTATCGCCTACAACCTCTATCTGCCTAACATAGCCATATTCTCCAACAATTGGATCTGGAATTGCGCTTCCAGGAACTTGATTCCAGTTATTTCCTCCATCATTAGTGACGTATAGTTCAAATTCTCCACCAATTGGATCCCCCTGAGCAAATCCAATATTATCATTCCAAAAATAAACGACATTAGCAAAGGATGTACCTGTATTATAATTTGCGCTATCTTGTCTTGCCCATGTAGACCCGCCATCAATTGTTTTGTATATACCTCCTATATCTCCAGCAGCTCTTGGATAGGCAACAAGCCAGGCTGTATTATAATCATACGCATGAATCATAGATATCCCTAAATTTTCATTTGAGATATCAATAACTCCAGCATCCCAGAATGCTCCACTTGTATTGGTTTTTGTAAATTCTTGGATATTTGCTCCTGATCCGCTTCCATCATAGGATGTTCCCCATACTACATTTTCATTAGCTATTGAAATGTAATTAATTCCCCTTGATACATTACTAAAAGAAGTGTTTTGTAATATCCATTCACCAGTTGGTTCAACAAAAATATTAACATAGTTTTCTTTTGTTAAGGTTTGCTGACTTGAACTGTTTGTAATAGTTAAAGAAACATCAAATGATCCAATTGAGGAATATACTATTTCTGGAGGATTTTCACCTTGAAAAGTACTTGGTGAACCACCTTCGAATATCCATTCCCAAGTTTCTCCTCCAATTGAATAGTTTGAAAAGCTTACTGATTGACCTTCAAAGGCAACTTGAGGAGAAGCTGTAAATGCTGGAATTGGATCGTCTGTGGATGGTTGTGCACAAATTAAAGCGGCATACGCGTCAATTCTATTGCCAATATTTTGATTAATTAATGCTCCACTACTTGACAAACAATTTAATATTTCAGAAGGAGTCAATCCTGGATTTACGCTTAACATTAACCCCGCAAGACCTGCTGCAAATGGAGTTGCCATAGAAGTCCCTCCTTGTTTTGCATAACTGTTTAGGTCATTTGTATATACAGTGCTTAATAATCCTCCATTTGAAAATCCTCCAGGAGAAGCTAAATCAACCCAAATTGGAAACCCTTCATTATAATTTGAAAATGATGATTTAGTGTCATTACTATCGACTGAGCCAACTCCTATAACACCATTATAGGCGGCAGGGTAGTTGGGAGTGCTAGAATTATCATTTCCAGCAGCACCAATAAAAACAATTTCAGGATAACTATTAATTAATTCTTGCATTGCATTTGATGAATTTTCAGAGCCATATGACATACTAATTACATTAGCTCCATTCTCACAAGCCCATTGAACTCCTCCATATCCTTGATACGTAAAGCCTGGATTTTGAGAATCCCCAGTAGCTTTAACAGCTATTAATTCTGCATTTCCTCCTAATGATGCTATTCCGGTAGCATTATTAATCTCAGCAGTTGCTAAACCTGCACAGTGTGTTCCATGTGACCATGATTGATTTTCTTGATATGTCTGAGGAGGAGTAGCGTCATTATCATTATCAGCAACATCTCTTTGTTTATAAACATTTAAATCTGTATGATTAGTTGCTACTGCATTATCAACAATTGCTATTTTTATATTTGAATTTCCAAGGCTAAGATCCCAGGCATCTTCAGAATTAACTAATGTATGATACCATTTGTTAGTTCCAAAATGGTAGCTATCATTAGGTGTATAAGTGTTTTTGTATATAGGTTCTTTTTCTGCATATTCAACAATTTCAAGGTTGTTTAATTTCTCAATTAATTCATCAATGTCATGATAATTTGAAAAGACAATTCTATAAATTTTTTGTAATTCTCTTTTATTAGTGAAATAGCTAGGTCTCTCAAATCTGATTATTTCAACTCCATTAAAGATAGCTTCTATTTTTGGATAATCTTTAATTTGTTGAATAATGCCAATACCATCATTAGTTTTCTCTACATTTTCTAAATTAACTTGAACAACTTCATTAAGTTTAAATAATATTGTACCATCTAAAAATTCTGAATTATGTTCTTGTCCTATTGCAATAGATGTAATTAGGATAAATATTAGTTTTATCTTTCTCATTTAGTTATTTGTTTTTAATTTAATGATTATAGCTCCTCCACGAGCAACACCACCATATCTGTTTGTTGCAGCAAGAGATCTCAAAATAGTTATACTTTTAACTTGCTGAGGGTCAATAAAATTAGGGTAATCAGTATAAAGAATTCCGTCAACATCATATACTGCATATGCTTGATTATTCATCGATAAACTACCCCCTCTAATTAAAATTTTAGGTGTTGAATTAGCAACATTATCTCCAATTACTTTTACACCAGGAAACTTGCCAACAATTACATCAATTAGAGTTAAGGCAGCTGGAGAAATGCCGGAATTTTTTCTTACTATAGTTTCACTAGTTGATGAACAGCTAATTAAAATATAGAACAATAATAGCAGAAATATTCTATTCATTTTATAAAAAATTATTGGTTTATAATTTGTTTAGTTACATATAGCTTCCATCCAAATAATATTATTTGAATTTTAGATGCTTTTGATAGATCTAGTCTTCTTTTTGTAAAATTTGGAAGTAAGATCTTATTTAATAATGCTAAAATTTTAAATAAAACAACTTTCATATTTTAATAAAATTAAATATAATTAGTTACAATTAAATTATATTTGTAAAAAAAATTATGAGGTCAGGATTCATATGCTTAGTATTTTTTTTATTTTCTTATACTCTTTTTAGTCAAGGAAATTTTGGCCCCCCTTCAAATCCTACTTACGGAAATATTCAGGTAGATATTCCGCAAGGATATTACCAAGAAGCTAACGGTATGGCAGGAGAAGATCTAAAACAGACAATCCATCAAATTATAAGTAATCATGTGTTTTTCCCTTATACGTCTTCTTCTACAGATACCTGGGATATTTTACAGCAATCTGATCAAGATCCTGAAAATAATGACAATATTCTTCTAGTATATACTGGAAGATCACAAGAGAAGGGATATAGGGATGGGTGTAATTGTTATTCTAATTATGAAAATGGAACTCAAAGTAATTCTTGGAACAGGGAGCATGTATGGCCAAAATCTCATGGATTTCCTGATGAAGATGATATAGCATATACAGATGTTCATAATTTAAAGCCTTGTGACAGATCTGTAAATGCATCAAGAGGTACTAGAGATTATGATAATGGTGGAAATCAACATTCAGAAGCAACAGAATGTCTTTTTGATAGTGATAGCTGGCAGCCAGGAGATTCTACAAAAGGAGATATAGCAAGGATTATTTTTTACATGGTAGTAAGATATGATCCAGGATATGATCATAATAATATTGAATTTGATTTAGAACTTGTTGATTATACAACTCCAAATAATAGTAATCCCATTTTAGGAAAATTATCATCATTACTTCAATGGCATATTGATGATCCAGTAGATGATTTTGAAATAAATAGAAATGATGTTATTTATGGCTATCAAGAAAATAGAAATCCATTTATTGATCATCCAAGCTTAGTAAGTTATATATGGGGTGATAATTATGGGCAAGAATGGAATGAAACTTTAGGTATTTCTGAAAATAATGAACTAGAAAATTTTAAAATTTATCCAAATCCATCAAATGGAGTAATTAGTTTTAATTATAATCTGGTAAACTCTAAGATTGAGATATTTAATTTGACTGGAAAAAAAATTAAAGAGCAGAATGTTATAGACTCAAATTTTATTGACTTGAATTTGTCATCGGGTATATATTTTATTAGAACTCAAATCAATGAACATTTAATAAATTCTAAAATTATTATTAAATAAAATGAACTTAGCATTAATTTTTTTAGGGTTTTTTCTTCTAGTAATTGGAGGAGAGTTTATTGTTCGCTCCTCTATTGCAATTTCATTTAAATTTAATATTTCTAAAATTGTAATTGGAATGACAGTTGTCGCTTTTGCAACTTCTCTTCCAGAATTAATTGTTAGCTTAAATGCAGCTATTAATGGATCACCTTCAATTGCAATAAATAATGTTATTGGTTCTAATATTGCAAATATTGGTTTGGTTCTAGGAATTATATCAATATTAACTTCTATTAGAGTAGATAATACATTTTATAATAAGGATTGGCCAGTAATGTTTGCTTTTTCTATTCTATTGATTTTATTTTCGATTAATGATTCTGTTTTAACTCAAATTGAAGGAGGTGTTTTACTATTTCTTTTGATTGTATTTATTATTTATTTTTTAAAGAAATCAAGTAATAAGGATGTAAATGATGATATTGATAATAAATTGAGTTTTGTTTCAAATACTAAAATTATTATTTGGATATTTCTTTCATCATTATCTCTATATTTTGGTGCAGAATTTTTAGTTGATGGAGCAGTAAATTTTGCCAAACAAATAAATATTAGTGAAGCTGTTATTTCAGTTTCCATTGTAGCAATTGGAACAAGTATCCCTGAATTAGCAGCATCTATAATTGCAATTGTTAAAAAAGAGAAAGGGCTTTCCGTAGGAAATTTAATTGGTTCAAATATATTTAATATAGGATCTGTTTTAGGTATTACTGCTATAATTAAGCCTATTCAAATTACTCAAGAAATTATTGATAGGGATATTATATGGATGTTATTCTTTGCAATTTTATTGTTTGTCCTTGCATTGTTGCCAAAGAGGAACAAATTATCTAGGTTCAAAGGATTTATAATGCTTCTCAGTTATTTTTATTTCATTTTTATAGTTTTTATGTAAAAAAAAAGGAACTGATTATTCAATTCCTTTTTAAATTTATAAAGTATTATAATTTTATACTGATTTAACAGTCTTTATAATTCTTCCAGCAATTTTATATGGATCACCATTAGAAGCTGGACGTCTATCTTCAAGCCATCCCTTGTAACCATTTTCTACAGTCATAATTGGGATTCTAATTGAGGCTCCTCTATCAGAAACTCCATAACTAAATTGATCAATTGATTGTGTTTCATGTAATCCAGTCAATCTTTCTTCATTATGTGCACCATAGACTGCAATATGTTCTTTAACAACAGGTCTAAATGCTTCACAAATTTTTTCATATGTTTCTTTCGAACCACATGTTCTAAGAGTTGTATTAGAGAAATTTGCATGCATTCCTGAACCATTCCAGTCTCCTTTTATTGGTTTTGGGTGGTATTCAATGTAGTACCCATAGTCTTCAGTAATCCTATCTAATATATATCTAGAAACCCAAAGTTCATCACCTGCTTTTTTCGCTCCTTTGGCAAAAACTTGAAATTCCCATTGACCACAAGCAACTTCTTGATTGATCCCTTCAACATTAATTCCAGCTGCTAAACAAATATCAGCATGTTCTTCTACAATATGTCTTCCATGTGTATTTTTTCCACCTACTGAACAATAATAAAGTCCTTGAGGCCCAGGATACCCACCAACAGGAAACCCTAATGGCAACTGTGTGTCAGTATCCATAATAAAATATTCTTGTTCAAATCCAAACCAAAAATCTTCATCGTCATCATCAATAGAATTTCTTCCATTAGATTCGTGTGCACTACCATCAGGATTTAAAACCTCTGTCATAACTAACCATCCATTTTCACGAGTAGGGTCAGGATATATTGATACAGGTTTTAATAAGCAATCTGAAGAGCCACCTTCAGCTTGTTTAGTAGAGCTTCCGTCAAATGCCCACATTGGGCAACTTTCTAGTTTTCCGTCAAAATCATTTAAGATTTTAGTTTTACTCCTCATATTTTGGGTTGGAGTGTACCCGTCTAGCCATATGTATTCTAATTTTGATTTACTCATTTTACTTCTTTTT
>Ga0163179_10001243_pt1 | contig 18106 bp, 16 predicted proteins | sample AtlANTMetagenome_FD_109643 | JGI IMG/M metagenome (GOLD analysis project Ga0163179, IMG submission 109643) | Marine eukaryotic phytoplankton communities from the Atlantic Ocean - Atlantic ANT 2 Metagenome | ecosystem: Environmental > Aquatic > Marine > Oceanic | place: North Atlantic Ocean... | reverse complement strand
TCTTAGTGTTGCAATTTTATTGATATTAACACTTAGCTTAGTCATATTAATATTTTATGTGAAAATACAAACTACTTAAGGCTAAAACTAACATAATTTTAATTAATTTGCGTGTTAATTTCAGATTTGATTATAACATAAAATTTTAATATTCCTATGTAAATGAAAGTAGCTATTTTTACAGATTTATATAAAACTTCTTCCTCAAAAATTCTGCTTTCTACTATAAAGAAGTTAAAAAATAAAGGAATAGATGTTTTTATAGATGAAAAATCTAACGAGAAAACAGATGGAAAAAAATATGCTTTTATTTCAAATCATATTAAGTTCTTCAGTCAACTAGATAAAAGTTTTAACTATGTAATATGTATTGGTGGAGATGGCACAATTTTAAAAGCCTCATCCTACATTAAAAATTTAGGAATCCCAATTATTGGAATAAATACTGGAAGACTAGGTTTTTTAGCTAAAATTAAAGTTATTGATATAGATAATGCTATTAATGAAATAAGTAATAAAAACTATAAATTATTAGAAAGGACATTAATAGCAATTTCTTATACTAAAAATAATAAGAAATATAAGATAGGTTCTGCTCTTAATGAAGTTAGTATAACAAGAAAAAACACAACTTCTTTAATTACTATTGAAACCAAATTAAATGATGATTATCTTAATACATATTGGGCAGATGGATTAATTATTTCAACTCCCACTGGTTCAACTGGTTATTCTCTTAGCTGTGGAGGGCCTATAATAATGCCTGAAGCAAAAAATTTGGTTATAACGCCGATAGCTCCTCATAATTTAAATGCAAGACCTCTTGTTATTCCAGATAATACAATTATTAATCTAAAAGTTAGTGGTAGAGAAAATGAGTTTTTTGTTTCCATAGATTCTGAAATAACTACTCTAAGCAATGAAATGGAACTATCAATAAAAAAAGCTCCATATAAGATTAAAATGATACAATTAGAAAAAGAAAGTTTTCTTAAAACACTTAGAGACAAATTATTCTGGGGCAAAGATAAAAGGAACTAAACAATAAAAGTAATTGACAATAGTTTTATAATTAAGATTTTATAAAATATATGATTCCCAAAAACAAATTGAAATTTATACAATTCATGTTGATAATAATTTTTAATTATCAATTCTCTTATAGTCAAATTTATGAGATTGGAGGAGTTTTTGGTGGAACCAATTTTATTGGTGATGTTGGAGATGCCCAATTTATCAATCCTAATGAATCTGGGTTTGGAGGTATAATAAAATGGAATAGAAGCCCAAGACATGCATATAGGCTCTCATTTCTCTCAACAACAATTACAGCTAATGATTTAGAGTCAAATGACCCTAGAAGAATAGAACGAGGGTATAATTTTTCAAGCAATTTAAAAGAGATTTCAGCAGGTATGGAATTTAATTTTTTTGATTATAATTTACACGAATATGATGTTTTTTTTACTCCATATATTTATTCAGGAATAATATATTCAAAATATGAAAACTTGTTTCTTAATGGAAATAATCTCCAAAACAGCAATGAATACGACTGGATTTTGGGAATACCAATAGTACTAGGAATTAAATATAGAATATTCAATCAATTTATTTTATCATTTGAAGTAGGCGCCAGATATACTTTTTCTGACAAAATAGACGGAAATACTTCATATAATGAGAATTTTAATTATACTTTTGGCAATGAAAATAATAATGATTGGTATATGTTTTCAGGATTTAATTTGACTTATACATTTGGCAGACAGCCCTGTTATTGTAATATAGAATGAGTTTAAAGAAAAAAATTATTATTGACACTATTCCAAAACATATTGCCATAATAATGGATGGTAATGGTAGATGGGCAAAAAACATAGGTAAAAATAGAAATACTGGACATAAAGCAGGAAGAAAATCAGTAGAGAAGGTGGTTGAGGCATGCACTGAATTGGGAGTTAAAAACCTTACACTATTTGCTTTCTCAACAGAAAATTGGAATAGGCCAAAATTTGAAATAGATCTTTTAATGAAATTACTCCTATTATCATTAAAGAAAGAGTTGGAGAATCTAAATAAAAATAATATAAGATTTAAAACTGTTGGAAATTTAGAAAAACTTCCAAATAAAGTTACATCATATCTGAAAGAGGTAATTAAAGATACGCAGAATAATAACAGAATGACTCTAACTCTTGCAATAAGCTATGGTGCCAGAGAAGAAATTATAAATGCTGTTAAAATAATAGGGAATAAAGTTAAAAATAACTTAATTTCTTTAAAAAATATTGATGAATCGGTAATAAATCAGCATCTTTACACTCATTATTTGCCAGATGTAGATTTATTAATAAGAACAAGTGGTGAAAAAAGAGTTAGTAACTTTCTATTATGGCAGATTGCTTATACTGAACTTTATTTTACAAAAAAGTTATGGCCAGATTTCTCTAAGGAAGATCTATATAAAGCAATTATAAATTATCAAAAAAGGGAGCGTAGATTTGGAAAAACAAGCGAACAAGTTAATTAAGAATATGCTGAAGTTAAAAATCAAATTTCTAATAGTATTTATATTGTCAATATCATTTACTTATAATTTATTTTCACAAGAGGAAATAACACCTAACAAAAACATCATTGGAGAAATAACTGTTTCAGGAAATACTTCATTTAGTCCAATTACAATCATTGCCTATTCTGGTCTTAACAAAGGTGATGAAATTTCAATTCCTGGAGAAAAAATTAGTTTAGCAATAAAAAAATTATGGGAATCTAATCTTTTTAGTTCTGTTGAAATATATAGAGTTAAAAAAGAAGGAGATGTTGTTGATTTAGAAATCGAATTAATAGATTTACCAGAATTATCTAAACTTGAAATCACAGGTGTTAAAAAGAGAAAATTTGAAGATATAATTAAAGAAAACAAGTTACAAATTGGAGTAAAAGTAACAGAAAATCTAATTACAACAACAAAAAATTATCTTGAAAATAAATACAAGAAAAAAGGATTTTTAAATGCAAAAGTTAATATTAAAACTGAAGAATTTGTTGACTCAATAAATAAAAATAAGCTAAAAATGTCTTTAGACATTAATAAAGGAAATAAAATTAAAGTAAAAGAAATTGTATTTGATGGTGTGGAAAATTTAAAGTCGAAAACCCTTGAAAAATCTATGAAAAATACCAAAAAATCTAAACCATATAGATTTTGGAAAAGATCAAAATACATTATTGATGACTATAAAGAAGATCTAGTAAGTCTAGTAAATAAGTATAAAGAAAATGGATATAGAGATGCTAGAATTATTTCTGATACTATCATAGAGAATAGTAATAAAAATATTTTGCTAAAAATAAAATTAAAAGAAGGTGAAAAATACAGCTTTGGCAAAATTAGTTATCTAGGAAATTCTGTTTATACTGATCAACAATTAGATCAAATATTAAAAATTAAAGAAGGAGATGTATATAATGGAGTAGAGCTTGAAAAAAGAATTGCTGATAGTTCTAACCCTGACTCTGACGATTTATCGAATTTATATCAAAATAGCGGTTATTTATTTTCGTCTGTTACTCCAGTTGAAGTAAGTGCAGATGGAAATGTAATTGACCTGGAAATAAGAATAAATGAAGGGAAGCCTGCATATTTTAATAAAATTTCTGTTGTTGGTAATGAAAAAACAAATGATCATGTTATTTATAGAGAAATCAGAACCAGGCCTGGGGAATTATATAGTAAAGCAAATGTTATAAGGACAATTAGAGAGATTGGTCAACTTGGGTTTTTTGATGCTCAATTAATTTCTCCTGATTTTAAAAATGTTAATCCAAACGATGGAACTGTTGATTTAGAATATACCGTTGTTGAAAGAGGTTCAAGTCAAATTGAATTACAAGGAGGATATGGTGGGGGCGGCTTTATAGGTACATTAGGGCTGTCATTTAATAATTTTGCATCTAAAGATATTTTTAAAAAGGAAGCTTATACTCCTGTACCTATGGGTGATGGACAAAGGCTTTCTCTAAGACTACAAGCAAGCAGATTTTATAACCAAAGTAGTTTTAGTTTTTCTGAACCATGGCTAGGCGGAAAAAAACCTGTTAATTTTTCAGTTCAATTAAGTCAAACAAAACAATTTTTATTTAATCCAGTGACATATAGAGCAGATAAATCAAAATCTTTTAATATAAGTGGTATAACAGTCGGACTAGCAAAAAGACTTTCTGTTCCTGATGATTATTTTACTTTAGCTCAATATATTGGATTTCAATATTATGACTTAAATGACTATAATACAGGATTATTTACATTTGGTAATGGGTCATCAAATAATCTCTCTTATACAATTTCATTAAGTAGAAACAATACATTTACTGATCCGATTTATCCTACTGGTGGCTCTAGCTTTAGTATATCTGCTAAACTAACATTTCCTTATTCAGCAGTTAATGATGTAGATTATGCTGAATTAAAAGATGAAAGAGATCAGTTGGTAGATGATCTTGCCATAAATCCAAATAATAATACTGCAGCAAATAGAATAGCTGAAATAGATCAAGAAAGATACAAATGGCTTGAATTTTATAAAATAAAACTTAAAGGAGAATGGTTTGCTGCATTAACAAATAAATTAATTTTACGACCCGCATTTGAATTTGGTTTTCTTGGAGCATATAATAATGACAGAGGAATTATCCCTTTTGAAAGATTCTTTCTAGGAGGTGATGGTTTAGGAATGTATAGTTTAGATGGGAGGGAAACAATTGCTCTTAGAGGTTATCCTAATCAATCCCTTTCCCAGCAAGATGGAGGCACTATATATAACAAGTATTCTTTAGAATTGCGATACCCTATAAGTCTAGGAGAGCAAGCAAAAATATTTGCTCTTACATTCATAGAAGGAGGCAATTCATATAATAGCTTCAGGGACTTTGACCCATTCTTAATTAAACGTTCTGCTGGTGTAGGTGTTAGGCTGTTTATGCCAGCTTTTGGATTGCTTGGAATAGATTTTGGACATGGTTTTGATGCAGTCCCAGGGCAATCTAAGAAGCACGGATGGGAAACACATTTTATAATTGGTCAGTCCTTTTAAAATTAAATAATTATATGTTAAAATATATTCCTATAAATTTCGTTTAACAAGAGATGAAAAAAATTATAATCATATTTTCTATATTTTTCATATCATGCTATTCATTTAGTCAAAGAGGAGTAAGGATTGGATACGTTGATACTGAATATATACTTCAAAATTTATCTGAATATCAAGGGACTATAGATGAATTAGAAAAAAAGGCAGCTGACTGGAGAGATGAAATTAAATCAAGATTTTCTGAAATAGAAAATAAAAAAGAAGCTCTTAATGCTGAAAGACTATTACTTACAAAAGAACTAATAGAAGAAAGGGAAGAAGAAATAGAAATTGGAAAAAACGAAATATTAGATTATCAACAAAAGAGATTTGGCCCAAGAGGTGATTTAATAATTCAAAGGAAACAATTAATTCAGCCAATTCAAGATCAAATATTTACAGCTATAAATGAAATTTCAAAAACTAGAAAATACGATTTTATATTTGATAAATCAGCTGATATCGTTATGCTATATTCTGATAGAAAATTTGATATTAGTGACCAAATATTAAGCATAATTACTAGAGCAAATAATAGAAAACAATTAAATTCAAAAAAAGAAAAAAGAAAGGCTGAGAAAGAAGAGGAAGCATTAGCTAGCTCTCTAATAATAGATGATTCTAAAGATATCCAGGAGGAATCAATAACTGAAGAAACTGTAAAAAAACTATCATCTAAAGAATTAAGAGAAAAAATGTTAGAAGAAAGAAAAGAAAAAATTCTTGCTTCAAGAAAATTAAAAGATAGTACCTTTACAAAAAATAATAACTGAAACAAATAAAGAAATGAAAAAAATTAAGATTTTATTATTAATTATATGTGTGACTTTAAGTCTTGCAATAAATTCACAAAGCAAAGTTGCTCATATTAATAGCACTGAATTAGTTTCATCTATGCCAGAAATGAATGAGGCAAAATCAGAACTTGAAAAACTTGCTAAGACTTATGAAAATGATATACAAACAATGGCAGCAGAACTTCAAAGTAAAGTAAAACAATATGATACTGAAGCCTCTACCCAAACAGACGAAGAAAATGCTAAAAGATTACAAGAAGTACAAGGGATGGAACAAAGTATTCGTCAATATCAAAATCAAGCTCAACAAGAATTACAGAAAAAAGAATTTGACTTATTAAAACCAATTACAGAAAAAGCTCAAGCAGCAATAGTCAAAGTTGCAAAAGCTCAAGGATTTGAATATGTATTAGATTCAACTCAAGGCCAAGGGGTAATTCTTGCTGATGGTAAAGACTTACTTGAAGAGGTTAAAAGAGAGCTAGGATTTTAATAATAAACTTTTGTTAATTACAAAAAAAGCTGTCTTATATATAAGACAGCTTTTTTTATTTAAAAATGAATAATCAACCTATAGGCATTTTTGATTCAGGAATTGGTGGGATATCTATTTTAAAAAAAATAAATAAAATATTGCCAAATGAAAATATTATTTACTTAGCAGATAATAAGAACTGTCCTTATGGGAATAAGAGCATTTCTAATATAATCAAGTTAAGCCTGAAAAATACTTCAACTCTAATTCAAATGAATTGTAAAGCAATTGTTATAGCGTGTAATACAGCCACTACAAATGCTATAAAAGAAATCAGAAACTCATTCTCAGTTCCAATTATTGGAATTGAGCCTGCTATAAAACCTGCTATAAATAATACTAAAACTAATAAAATAGGTGTCTTAGCTACTGAGAAAACTCTAACAAGTACACATTTTAATAGAACATCAAATAGATTTTCTAATAAAGTTGAAATATATGAACAAATAGGTTATGACTTGGTTAATTTAATTGAAAGCGGTAATTCAAAAGAAACAAAGACTTTATTAAAATCATATCTAGAAAAAATGGTAAAATCAAATATTGATCAATTGGTTTTAGGATGTACTCACTATCACTTCCTTATTCCTATAATTAAAAAGATAATTCCAAAAAACATAAATATTCAAGATCCAAATGAGGCCATTGTAAGGCAAATAGAAAAAATATTAAAAATAAATAATATTGAAAACTCTTCAGAAAATAAGTGCAAAAACATTATATATGTTAATGGGGTAACTGAAGTAATTAAAAAAATATCTAAGCTAAATGGAGAGGTGAAAGCCCTAGATTTTTAAATTATTTTATCCATGGACATTCACATTCATATCTTTCTTTCTTACACCCAAAATTAAATCCTAAAGTAAGTTGGTGATATCCTCCATTGTCAAAAACTATCGAATTTGATTGATAGGAATAATTATATGCAAAAACAAAACTATTATATTCTATTCCTAATAAGGGGGTTATGTATTGAAGTTTCTGAGTTTTAATTTGATCATCAATACCATCTCCAGATAAATACTCTGCTCCATCAAAACTTCTTCTATATGATAATCCTGCCCATATTCTACCAAACCCAGTTTTTCTATATACTTTTAAATTTGTATCTAAAAAGGTCTCTTTTGTAGCATCCTTATATGCAAACATAAATGATGGTTCAAAGTTCCAATCTCCGGAGGGGCTATTAAATAAGTATCCCGTAGAAAACAAATAAGTTCTTAAGTTATTATAACTTAGTCCTTGCTCATTAAAATTAACCCCATCATTATTAAGCAAATTTTTAATAGAAGCATGGGCATAAAATTCTAGATATTGGTATGAGAATCCAAAATCAATATTAAAATCTACTGCACTTTGTTCAATGCCTGCAATAATAGGATCAAATCCTTCAGCTAAAAAGGATGTTTCATCAAGTTTATATTGAATCATTCCTGCACTAATTCCAAAAGATAACATATCTAAATCTAATTCACTTCTAGAAAATAAAATGTGATGAGCGTAAGTTAAATATGCCCCTGATTGTGAATGATAACCATTTACATCATTAAAAACTATTGCTCCAATTGCAGATCTAGAATCTCCAATTCTAGTATTTATACTGACTGTTTGTAATTCAGGTGCATTTTCAATATCAAACCATTGTTTTCTTGCAGTCATTCTTACTTTAGCGCAATTTGAAACTCCAGCCATGGATGGGTATAAAAGATAGTAATTATCAGTTAAGTAATCTGAATATACAGGTAATCCTTCCTGGGCACTAGCAAAGAAAATATAATAAAAAAATAAACTAACAGAAAGAATGTTTTTTTTTATATACATATATTAGGAATTTCAATCGATCAAATATATAACTTTTATAAGAAAATATCCTATGTAATTCATTTTAAGTATATAGTTCATTTTATTACTTTTGTCAAAATATTATGTATGGGCAAGTATAAAGTTTCGATCAATAAAACCAAAAATAAATTCATAATTAAATTTGAAATAAATCAATTTATTACAAATCATAAAAGCTATGAATTTAATAATATTGATGAAACATCAAATTCTCAATTAGCAAAGGAATTGTTCTATCTACCATTTGTAAAAAAAATCTATATAGCTTCTAATTTTATTGCTATTGAAAGATTTAATATTGTAGAATGGGAAGATGTACAAGATGAAGTTTCTGAAAAAATTGAAAACTATCTAAATCAAGGCAATAATGTTATTTTAAATAGTAATAATGATAATAAGAAAAATCCTATTAGTATTTATTCCGAAAGCACTCCAAACCCAGCTGTATTAAAATTTGTAGCAAATAAAAAATTAGTAGATTTTCAAGTAGAATTTTACTCTATTGATGAATGTAAAAATTCTCCCTTAGCGTTAAAACTCTTCAACTTTCCATTTGTTAAAAGTATATTTATTAATGAGAACTTTATTTCTATAACAAAATATGAAATATCCTCCTGGGATGAAATCACACAGATTATAAGAAAATTCTTAAAGGAATATCTTGAAGGTAATAATAAAATATTAGTAGAAGACTATAAAAAAGAAGACGGGATTGAAAGAGAAAGTCTAGATGAAATATCAAAGGAAATAATTGCTATTCTTGACGAATATATAAAACCCGCTGTAGCATCTGATGGCGGTAATATTATGTTTAAATCATATAATAAATCTACGAAATCAGTAAGTGTAATTCTTCAGGGAGCTTGTAGTGGATGTCCTTCTTCAACTGTAACCTTAAAAAATGGAATTGAAAGTATGTTAAAACAAATGTTAAAAGGCAAAGTTGATGTTGTTGAAGCAATTAATGAATAACAATTTCATTTTGTACTTTTGATTATATGAAAAAAGTGGTTTTCTTCTTTTTGCTATTAATCATTCTGATTAACTCTTGTAATGAAAAAAAATCGAGTATGAGCAATAATTTAATTAATGAGACGAGTCCTTATCTCCTCCAACATGCATATAACCCAATTAATTGGAATCCATGGGGCAATGAGTATTTAGAACAAGCTAAAAATGAAAACAAATTAATAATTATAAGTATAGGATATTCTTCTTGTCATTGGTGTCATGTAATGGAGGAAGAGAGTTTTGAAGATTCACTAGTAGCTAGCATAATGAATGAAAAATACATTTCAATTAAAGTTGATAGAGAAGAAAGACCAGATGTAGATCAAGTATATATGAATGCTGTGCAACTAATGACAGGAAGTGGTGGATGGCCTCTAAATATAGTTGCACTTCCTGATGGAAGGCCTATATGGGGAGGGACATATTTTCCAAAAGATCAGTGGATTAATGCATTGACTCAAATTTCAGACATATATAATAAAGAGCCTGAGAGATTTATAAAATATGCTGAAACATTAGAAAAAGGAATTAAAGCATTAGATATAGTTGGCACATCTACAGATTTTAAAGATTTTAAATCTGTAGATATAAAAAGTTATATTGAAAGTTTAAAAAATAAAATAGATCCAATTAATGGTGGATTCTCTGGTGCACCAAAGTTTATGATGCCTAATAATATTCATTTCTTATTAAGATATGGATATCAAAACAATGATAATGATGCTCTAAAGCTAGTTAACAATACATTAGAGAAAATGGCATATGGTGGAGTTTATGATCAAATTGGAGGAGGGTTTGCCAGATATTCTACTGATGATAAATGGCATATTCCTCATTTTGAAAAAATGCTATATGATAATGCACAGCTTATTAGTCTTTACTCAGATGCATATTTAATTTCAAAAAATGAGTTATATAAAGAGATAGTATATGAAACCATAAATTTTGTATTAAAAAAATTAACAGATTCGAATGGGGGATTTTATTCATCAATTGATGCTGATAGTAAAACGAGTGATGGAGAAGAAAAAGAAGGGGCATATTACATATGGAGTGAAGATGAATTAAAGTCACTTCTTAAAGAAGAATTTAAATATTTTGCTGATTATTATAATGTGAATAGATATGGATATTGGGAAGATGAAAATTATGTGCTTATAAAAAATAAATCAGATTTGGACTTTATTAAATCTAATGGTTTATCAAAAGAGGAATTTGAAAAAAAGAAAAAACAATGGAAAAAAATATTGATAAATGCTAGAGCCAAAAGAGATATGCCGGATATTGATGATAAAATACTAACATCATGGAATGGCCTAATGATTAATGCATTTGTTGATGCATATAGAGTGTTTAAAGATGATAAATTTCTTAATGCAGCCAGTTCATGTGCAGAATTTATTATCAAAAATATAACTAAAAGTGATGGTGGACTATATCACACACATAAAGATGACAAAAGCACAGTTAATGGATACCTTGAAGATTATGGTTCTATAATACAAGCATTCTTAAATCTATATGAAAATACCTTAGATGAAAAGTGGTTAAATATATCACATGATTTAATGCAATATAGTTTTGAAAATTTCTATAATGCTGAGACTAATATGTTTTTCTTCACATCAAAATTAGATGATAAATTAATTTCAAGGACTGTTGAATTTAGAGACAATGTCATTCCATCTAGTAATTCAATAATGGCGAAAAATTTATTTAAATTATCTCATTATTATGATAACTCAAATTACTTAGACATATCGCATTCAATGGTGAAAAATATTATAGACCAAATAGAAGTTTATCCTAGCGGATTTTCAAATTGGCTAAATTTAATATTAAATTTTAAAAATAATTTTTATGAAATTGCTATTGTTGGAGAAAAAGCAATTGAAAAAATTAATGAATTAAATAATAATTATCTTCCAAATAAAATTGTTATTGGATCATTAGCAGAAAATTCTCTCCCATTACTTAAAAATAGATATATAGAAGGAGAAACATTAATATATGTTTGCGTTAAAAAAGCATGTAAAATGCCTGTGAATACAGTAAAAGAAGCATTAGAGCTTATGAATTAGGGTTCCATTTTGCTCCTATAAAATCTTTTAGGTAGAAAGGCTCAAAATCATTTAAATCTTCAAACTGATTTAACTTAAATTTATTATATGATAATATCCCCATTTGTTTTGCAGATGGAAAAATATCATCAATAAAATTTGCATTTTTATGCCTAATAATTTCTTTTATTTTTCTATTTGTATTTCCAATAAAATAAACATTATCCTTTTCTAAATAAATCTTAAATGATTCTTGACTTAATATTTCAGCCCTAGTATCCCTAATTCTATTGTTTTTTCTATCAAAAACTGCAGAATAAACCTCCATCCTTCTAGCATCTAAACAAGGAATTACAATTCCCTTTTCTATTACATTTTGAGATATAACTTCTAATGTATCTAATCCTATTAATGGTATATCTAGACCATAACACAACCCTTTAGCTGAAGCAACACCTATTCTTAGTCCAGTATAGGATCCAGGCCCTTTCCCAACAGAAATTGCTGACAATTCTTTTGGGCTTATTTTAGATTTTTTCAATATAGAATCTATAAATACGTGTAATGATTTTGAATGAGAGTAATCTTCTGTATTTTCCTCAATACAATCTATTAGGTTTAATTTATTGAAAAGTGCAACTGAGCAATTAGTTGTAGAAGTTTCTATATTTAATATGTAGGCCAATTAATTAAATAGTTTTCCTGTATAATAGTCTAAAACTTTAGTTTTAAAAATAAAATCATACTTTGAATTTATGAGTGATGAATTTGCATTTAACAATCTTATCCTGGCTTGTTCAAGGTCAAATGAATTTAGCGCGCCCAAATCATATCTTTCTTTTGAATTATCAAATGCAAGTTGTTGAGCTTTTAAAGATTTTTTAGATGCTTGATAGGACTTTAAAGCTGCTTTAGCATCAGTAAATGCTCTTTGAATACTTGATTCTAGGTTTAATTTAGCTTGCTGAAGAGCTAAATTACTAGAGTTTTCCAAAATTTTTGATTTGTTTACTCCAGCTTTAGTCTGATTTCTGTTAAATATTGGAATGGAAATATTCATATTAACAGAATGCCCTTTATTTTCATCAACTTGATCTATAAATGGATCATCATCAGTTAAATTTGAAAAATTTGCAGCGGCATTAAACCCATATCCAAGAGAAATATTAGGTAAATAAGCGCTTTTAGAAATTTTGGTATTTAATTTTGCTATTTCTATATCACTTTCTGCTGCTTTTATTTCATTTCTGTTTTCTAATGCATAATTAAGAATAGGCTTAATATCTTTATACATTATATTTTCAGAGGGTACATCAATTTTAATTACTGCGACATCAAAACCTTCATAAGGTATTTGAAGAAGTTGGGACAAATTAAGTAATGCCAATTCGTGATTGTTTTCGGCAATTGTTAAATTCTGACTATCTATACTAAGAGTAGCTTGTGTATCAATCAATGTAGATTCTGGTTGCACCCCTAATTCTACAAGTGCTTTAACTTGATCTACCTGCATTAGGGAAAATTCATATTGAGATCTAGCTAATTCTAAATTTTCCTTATTAAATAAAACATTTAGATAAACATTAGCTACATTTAAAGCAATATCATCTCTTAGTCTCCCTAATTCATATTTGTTTTTTTCAAGGGTTAATTTACTTTGATTCAAAACATTAATATTTCTGAATCCATTAAAAATATTTTGAGACAACCCTATTCCTAAACTTGATGAATAAAATTCTCTATCAGCAAATTCTCCTGGATATAATTCAATTTTTCCTATACTCATAGATCCAGAAATATTAGAACTAATTCCAGGCATAAAATTACCCTTTGCACTAATTACATCCTGTTCATTTGATAAGATATTATTTCTTGCCTGTAGTATTGAAATATTATTATCTAGAGCATAATTAACACATTCCTCAAGAGTCCAAACTTTTGTATTACCAAAAAGTGATTGCCCAATTATTAGAACAGCTATTAATAAAATTTTACTTTTCATAAATATCAATTTTAAAAATTAAATTAGTCTGTCATATCTTCAGCTGTTTCTTCTTGATCTCTTTCATCTTCATCAACTTCTGTATCATCTGCTATTATATTCCAAACCTTTATTTCATCATTTCTTGTAACTCCTTCCAGTATCTCAACATTAATACCATCAGAAATTCCAATTTTTACATTTCTTTGTTTATAGGTTCCATCTTTCTGTTGAATTTCAACAAATGGTTTGTCTGTTATTCTATTAAATTGTAATAAAGACTCCTTAATACATAAAATATTGTCTTTGTTTCCTGTTTCAATAATTGCATTAGCACTATATCCAGCCCTTACATTTATATTTTGTGGGATATTTACATTAGCTTTTATTTTGAATTGTACTGCTCCTGCCTGTTCAATTCCTTTTGGAGCTACAAAAGTTAGTTTTGCTTTAAATTCTTCTTCTTCTAAAGCGCCTAATACTACCTTTATTTCAGATCCTTCCTGAATTTTAGAAACCTCTGTCTCGTCAACCTGTCCTTCAAAAATCATAATTGTCATATCAGCAACTGTAGCAATTGTTGTACCTGCATTAAAATTATTACTCTCAATAACTTGATCACCTTCTCTTACTGGAATTTCAAGAATAGTACCTGCTATTTGTGCTAGAATATTTGTATTAGCAGCACTTCCTCCAGTTAGCGTCCCTTTCTTAATAATTTTGTAATCATTCTCAGCCTGAGTTAATGCTTCTTTAGATTGCTCCATTGAAAGTTCACTATTTTCAAAGTCTTGTTTTGAAATAACACCCTTGTCAAATAATTTTTTACTTCTATCAAACAAAGTTTTTGAATTATTATAAGATAATCTTGCAGAATTAATTCTACTATTAGCACTAATAACTGCTTGCTCATTAGGAACTACTCTAACCTTTGCAATTAAATCTCCCCTTTCAACTATGTCGCCTTCTTCAACTAATATTTGATCTATAATTCCACTAACTTGAGGTTTTAATTCGATTTCATCCTCAGGATTTAGCTTCCCAGTTGCTACAACTTCCTTTACTATAGAAGTATAAAAAGGGGTTTCCGTTTCATAATCTATTATTTCGCTGGAATTTGCCTTGTTGAAATACCATAAAACAGTCATTAGAGACCCAATTATGATTGTGATTACTAAATATTTTACTTTTCCTTTCATATTAATTTTATTTAATTTATTCTTCTCTTAAAGCATCTATTGGTTTTATAATTGTTGCTCTTGTTGCTGGAATTAATCCTATTAATGAACCAAAAATAACAAGTATTATTAAGGCAACAAAAACAATAAAGATAGAAACTGAGGCATTTACTAATACCGAGTCTGGTCCTTGACCTACTGTTGCATCTACAGCCATTAATATCCATCCCCCTGAAATTATCCCAAATATTCCAGCAATAGTAGTTAATACAACTGATTCTAATACAATTTGTCTTCTAATTTCAAAAGGAGTTGCACCAATTGCTCTTCTAATTCCTATTTCCTTTGTCCTTTCTTTTACGGTAATGAGTAAAATATTGCCAATTGCAAAAACTCCTGCTATTAATGTAGCTATTCCAACAAACCAAGTAAGAAATTGCATGCCTAATAAAAATCCTTCAAATCTTTTAAATAATTCTCCAAGGTTAAAACTTCCAAAAGCTCTATTATCCTCAGGATGAACAAAGTTTAAATTCTTTAATGCTAATTTAACGTCTTCTTCAACTTGTAAAATATCATAACCGTCCTGACCTGTTACAGTCATCCATCCAATATTATCTCCTTGATTATAAACTTTTTGAAAAGTTGTAAAAGGGATATGGATCTGTCCTCCGAAATCAAAATCTCCTTGCTTAAAAACTCCAATGACCTTATAATTGATTTCATTAATTTTAATGTATTCTCCTATTGCATTTTCATCTTTTTCAAATAGTTGTTCATATGCATCAGTTGATATAACCGCTACCTTTTTAGTTTGTTCAATATCGTTTTGATTAATAAATCTTCCGTTCTTCATATTCTTTTTTTGAATTTTATCTAATAAAGGAAAATCTCCAATTACACCAAATCCAGCATATGAAATTCCTCTAACTACCTGAGCATCTCTTGAGTTACGTGGAAGCAAAAACTTAATTCCTTGAACATTATTTCTTATTTTTTCAATATGAGAAAATTTTAATCTTGGTATTCTTCCTTCTTGATAGCCCTTAAATGGCATACTTGTAGACTGCCCCCAAATAAATACACTATTAGTAGCATAATCTCCAAATTGAACATTAAACTTATTTTCTATTCCACGGGCTGAACCCAAAAGGGCAATTAAGAGTAATATTCCCCACCAAACGCCAACCATGGTTATGACTGTTCTAATCTTGTTTTTAGTTAAGCTTTCTGAAAGCTCCTGCCATGTGTCTATGTCAAATAAAAATCTAAACATAATTATTCATCTCTTAATGCTACAATTGGTTTAATTCTAGAAGCACGCTTGGCAGGAACATATGCTGCAATTAAACCAGCTACAACTAATATTATCCCTGCTCCTACAACTAAAGCAGTGCTTACGCCAGGATCAGTTATCCAATAATCTTTTAATGTGTCTTTCATTGAATTTAATATAACAGCTCCCATTAACAGTCCAATATAACCAGCTATTGCTGTAATAAATACTGATTCTAAAGTTATAAGAAGTACTATAGAGCTTGGGGGAGCGCCTAAAGCTTTTCTAATTCCTATCTCCTTTGTTCTTTCTTTAACAATGAAAATCATAATATTACTAATTCCTACAATGCCAGCGATTAATGTTCCAAATCCAATGATCAACACTAGAATAGAAAGCACAGCATTAAATTGTGACACATTTTCAAGTGCCTCTGCTTGATTCCTCGTTCTAATAGCAGCCTGATCTTCAGGTGCAACTGAGAAAATAGCTTTAATTCTCTTTACCAGTCTATTATTAAATACAATAGCCTGTTCTGCAGACATCGATTTATTATATGTTAAATTAATTTGATCAATATAATCATTGTTTCCATAGATTTGTTGAGCGGTACTAATTGGCATATAAATAATTCTTTCTTCATTACTATCTGATCCCTCTGCCTGATCAATATACAATCCTACTACCTTATATTTTATCTTACTAAGATCTATGTATTTTCCTATGGGATCTTTTCCATTAAATAAATCTTCCCATACTAGTTTCCCAATAACAATATTTTTTGTTTTATTCTGAATATCAAGCTGATTAATGTACCTCCCCTTAATAATATCCGTTTTTTCAATAAATTGATGATCAGGGTTAACCGCTCTAATAGTATAATTACTCTTTTCATCATTATATGAAGCTGTTAGATTTTTATATACTCTTCCACTGATAAATTCAACCTCATCCTTAAACTCTTTCTTTATAGTTTTATAAAGCTGATTATCAAATTGAATTTTTCTTCCTACCTGCATTCCTTCAACAGCTTTTGTTGTTCTTCCTGAAAAAATAAAAATTGAATTATTTGCATCTCCTGAAAACTCTGAATTAAAAGAATTCTGTAATCCATTTGCAACTCCAAATAAAATAGCAAAGAGCATAATAGCAAATGCAACAGTAAACCCTGAAAGCAGAGTTCTTAACTTATTTTTATTAATGCTCTGAAAAATTTCCCTAAAAAACCCGAAATCAATCATATCTTAACATCTAACTTGTTTAACTTTTTTATCTGACATAATAATACCATCCTTCAACTTGACAATCCTCTTACACATATTAGCAATATCTGTCTCATGAGTTACAATAAGCAACGTCCTTCCCTCATCATTTAGTTGTTGTAAAAATTGCATTATTTCAGCAGATGTAGTTGAATCTAATGCCCCCGTAGGCTCATCTGCTAATAAAACTTTAGGCTGCGATGCTAATGCTCTAGCAATAGCTACTCTTTGTTTTTGACCTCCAGACAATTCGTTTGGAAGATGTGTAGCCCAATTCTTAAGGCCAACTTTATCTAAATAAAATAAAGCTTTTTCTTGTCTATCATTTCTTGATAATCCTTGATAATATAGAGGAAGTGCAACGTTTTCTAAAGCATTCTTAAAGGTTATTAAATTAAATGACTGAAAAACAAAGCCCAAAAACTTATTTCTATATTGAGCAGCTTTCTTTTCATCTAAATTTTTTATCTCTACACCATCTAATGTATAATCGCCCTTATCATGCTCATCTAGAATTCCAATGATATTTAACAGAGTTGATTTCCCTGATCCAGAAGACCCCATAATCGCAACCATCTCTCCTTCCTTAATATTTAAATCTATACCTTTTAAAACATGAAGACTAGAGTCTCCCATTTTATAAGATTTATGCAATTTCTTTATACTTACCATCAAATATTTTTTAAATAAATTAAGTTAAATAAATATTATTCCTAGTTTAAAATTATTAATCTCTAAAATATGAAATATATTAACATTCAAAACATAAACTTTTGTTAAGAGGGGAGCTTGAATAAATCTTCAATATTACATTTAAGAGTTTTTGCAATTTTTAATGCAAGAACAGTTGAAGGAACATAAATGCCATTTTCAATAGCATTAATACTTTTCCTTGAGACGTTCGCACTCTCCGAAAGATCTTGCTGAGTTAGCCCTGCAGATTTTCGAATTTCTTCAAGATTATTTAAAAGATTTTTATGATTTCTTCCCAAAACTATTTCTTTTCAAATTCATCAACAGCATTAG
>Ga0163179_10001241_pt1 | contig 18135 bp, 24 predicted proteins | sample AtlANTMetagenome_FD_109643 | JGI IMG/M metagenome (GOLD analysis project Ga0163179, IMG submission 109643) | Marine eukaryotic phytoplankton communities from the Atlantic Ocean - Atlantic ANT 2 Metagenome | ecosystem: Environmental > Aquatic > Marine > Oceanic | place: North Atlantic Ocean... | reverse complement strand
TGCATAGCTCCTTCTCTATCTGTAACAGGACCATCACGCCTTATGTCTGGCATGAGCTGCATTCCTGTTTTTGGTAGTCCATCACGCCTTATGTCTGGCATAAGTTGCATTCCTGAGTTAATTCCTGTGTCTGGCATGAGTTGTTGCATTCCTCTGTCAGCACCTGCAAAATTTTCTATTCTTTGTCTTAATCTTTCGTTCATGTCATTAACTCGTAGTGACGCTTACTGCACCTAGGCTTATTGTACCACTAATTCCAGAAGTTAAAGCTTCAGATGCGTATAAATTTCTTAGTCTGGTGCCATCAAAAGCTTGATGCACTGAATTTGTAGTATTAAAAATTACTGCTCCTGTAGCAAAATTTAAAACCTCAACCTCTGCCTGTGTAAAAGATGGTATTTTTTCTGGGTCTACAGCAGATAAATTTATTTCTAAAATTCTTACTAATCTATTAAATAAATCTGGAGTGACCTCATTAGTTGCTACAGGCAGATTAGTTTCTAATATTTTAGACATTATCTACGTCCTGATGGGTTTACATCTAATCTTGTAGCTCCTAATCTCCATTTAAAATCTTTTTGCCTAGCTGTTGGCGATAAATCATCGTCAGACTCAAAACGCAAAACAAATTGTCTGCCTCTTGTTCTGACATCGTTTCTGGATGTTGTGTTTTCAATTTGTGAAGTAGAGTCAGTAGAAAGACTTTCATCCGGAGCATTTCTTTTTTTTAAAACAACATTAATTGCAGGGTTTGGAGACGTACCAAAATCTGATAAAAATTTTATATCTGGAATAATTTTTTTTATAAAAGCAAGTTGTTCGCCATCAGCCACATCAAAATCTCCAGACTCTATAAAAACATTTGACATTGGGCTTTCATCATCATTTGAACCGCTTTCATGGTCATATAAAAAACTGTTTGAGCTCACTATGCCGGAAGCTATGGGGTTTGAATTATTATAATCATCTAACCAAGCATATCTTGTTAAAGAACCAAGACTCCAAACATTTTCTTCGTAGTTATAAATAACATATTTAGAAATTTCTCCACTGCCTTCTGAAAGCGATGGATAAAAAAACCAAACTTCTGAAAATTGTGCATTTAAACCTGCATAACATTTATAAGCTTGAGACACATCTAAATCATCAAAAACATGGTTTTGCAATGTGCAAGGTATTTTATTTACCACACCATTGTAAATGTAAAATCCAGATTGGCTCATAAAAAACACGCCATTACTAGAATTTACAAAACCTTTTGGAGAAATTAAACCAACACCTTCATTAATTAAATTCAAAGAAAAAGTAAGAGGCGGACCAATAAACTGCATACTGTAAATAGCTGTGTCTGTCCAAACAACAATTTCTTGTCTAGTTTTTGTACCAGCAACAATTTCAGAACCACTTGAAAGTCTTAAACTTCCTGCTGTATTAGTAGTTTTTGGTTCAAATTCTAATAAATTTTCTTGGTCAGAAAAAGCAATAAACATAGCATCTGCCTGACCCGTTCTTGCGGTGCCAGCATCGTTTAAAGCATCAGCTCCTAAAACAATTAAATGCCTATCGGTTTCAGAAGTTAAAACTTGTAAGCCTTTAGTAGGAACTAAATTTGCACCAGAAGTAGTTGATAAATCTACAGCTCTAGTATTTAAACCATCTGCTTCAACCCATCTGTATATGCTTCCAGCTCTAGGATTTATAATTAAATCTTCGCCATAATTATCATGCGACCAAAGCCTTAGCTGATTATTTGCTGATAAAGAAGAGCTGCTACCAAAACTTCCTTCACCCCAGCCATTTACACTCCAACCTGTGCCTGATAAAAAAGTATCTGTGCCAATATTTACTTGATACTTTCCAACAACACTTGAACCACCATTACCAGAGTCATTTGCATTTGCTGTAACTGTAGAGCCGCTGGTATCTTTAGCTGTAATGGTGTATGAATTAACAGTGGCAATGGTTGCTATTTCGTATTCTTGATTTAAAACAGCAGCGGTAATATTTCCGCTTCCGCCTAAAGCGGCAGCTCCGCTAAAAGTCACAAAATCTCCTGCATTAGCACCATGATTTGCGTCTGTCACAGTTAAAGTAGAAGAGCCATTGCTTGCCGCAAAAGTAACATCTCCTGCTGCTGTTGTTTGCCTTAAAGGAGTAATGTCGTTGTAAGCATTACCCTCTTTTATATAATATTTTGTTGTGGTGCCAACACCTAAGAATTTATTACCTTCTACAGAAGTCCATGTAATTAAAGCTCTAGCTTTACCAAAAAAACTATTTGCTGAATTTTTAATCCAGCCACCTATTTTTTCTACTTTAGTCTTTCTAAACCTTATAAAATTACCATCAACCCAGCCACCTTCATTTGAAAGCTCTGTCTCTTCTTTGTTAATACCAGCTTTAAAATTGAATTTTGTGAGAGCCATAAAAATAAACTTCTAAAATAAGAAGTTTAACACAATAACCTAAAATTTAGGCTAGTCTAATTATTGCACCTGTAGCTGTAGGTGCGGGGAAAACAACAGTAAAATCTCCAGCGGTTGATGTTTTGTCTCCGCCAAAGTCTATTGCACAAACAGCTTTATCAGATTGAGTGTCGTTATAAATCAAACAACCTCTAGCTGTGACTGTAGCTGTTCCAAAAGTCAAATCTGCAAAATCACAAACAGCTGTAGTTCCTGATGTTGATGGAGTTACGCTAGTTAAAGCAGCTCCTCCAGCAGTGTAATTTGTTCCTGATGCCTGTCCTGTTGTTACATAAGCTGTTGTGCCAGCACCTAAAGTAGCACTACTTGTGTACAAAGCTAATTTAAAACTATTACCGGAACTAGCAGTAAAGTTATGAGTTCCGACTAAAAGCTCTTGTTTAAAGCTTGTAGCTATTGCTGATGTTATTGCCATATCAAAGCTCCTTAATAATTTTAGCCATGTCTTCATGACCTTGTTTTCTGAGTAAGTTTACCACAGTTGTTCTGTCCGAAGATATACTGTTTTTTATAGTCATAAGTATGACAGTATAAACATGATTTTGAAAAGCATAAGCTTGTTGTTTAACATGTTCTGGAGCATTTTCAGAAATTTCACATATTTTTTTAGTTGCTTGCTCTGCCCAAAACTCAGGAGTATGACCTCGGTTTTGAGTTGTATGAACGCTAATCTTTCCTAATTCAAAAAGAGAGTCTGCCATTATCCTTTATAAGGTTCTGGAGGTGTTTCTTCTTCTATAACAGCTATGTTTTCTTTTTTTAAAACATCTCTTATTTTACTATTAGGCTCTATAACCCATTGATTGTTATGTGGTACCGCAACAATCGGGTCAGCTAATCTATGATAACCATACAGCCTTTCTTTCAAAGGAACACTTGCATCAAGTAAAGAACTTCTTGGGCTAACGCCAATCATCATGCCACCTTCCATAACTTTTGAGCACCAAAATTCTACACAAGCCCTACCAGCTTCTGCAAAGTGCATGTCGCCCTTGTAAGAAAAATCTATACCATACAGTTCTAACGTGCCTACTTCATGATAGTAAGCAAAAGCAATAGCGTAAGCCACTGTATTATTAAAATAAGCACTTTTTGTATAATTACAAACTGCTTCTATTGGATATAATTCAGCACTTGGAACTCTGTCATCTAATTCACAAGTGTAAACAGGCACAGACAAATCAGGCAAAACTCTTCTCATTACTTGAGTTTGTTTGCCAGCATCATCACTGTCTAAAAACCTGCTTGGTGGGTCCATCATAAAAACTCTGCTGCAATTAAATACACCGCAAGCAGAATTTATACCCCAAACTTCATCCCATTCGTTGCTGTTTTCAGCACCGATTACAAAATCTATTTGAGATATACCAAGTCCTAGTAAGGCAACTCTTGCACCTTTTAAACTTTCAATTTTTTGCATTAAGATACTCCAATCCGAAGACTGTCGTATCTGTATTCATCTTTAACTTTTCTACCTTCTGAAAGATTTTTCATCCTAGCAACAGCCTCTTTAAATCTCGTTTCAAACGTAGCAATAACATCTGGAGACTCTTTAAGAAATATTGCTCCTTCTGCGAGACAGCCGCTAAGTAAAGCGTCTGGATAATCTTTTGAAAGAGTTGTTTGTCCACTATCACTACCATCTGCCAACGAATTTGGTTTAAATAAGTAGTGTAATTCTATACTAAAGTTTGCATTTGGAACAGGTGTAATCGTAAAAGAGTCATCTGAAAAAACAGCGTAGTATTTTGGTGTACCTGTTACTGTAGTGTCTGGAGAATATTCTTTTAAAAAAGAAGCGTGTTTTAAGTCTAGGTATGTATATACATTGTTAGAAATTACAGCCAAACTCATTGGTGCAAAAAAATCACTAGGCGTAGCTAAAAACCTACTTCCAGAAGATAAAGTTCCTGTGACATTTTTTCTTTGTTCCGGCAGTTGTACAAATTCAAAAATTCTATCTTCTGCTGATTTAATAATGTTATCTAAATTATTTACAAAAGTAGTTTCGCTTGACTCTAAATAATCTTGTATTGCTGTTTTTAATGTTGTCTTGGTGAAACTCATAATAAAGATTATACAACAGTTTAAGTTGTAATTTGTATTGTGCCCAAACCGCTTGTTACAGCAAAGGTAGTTAATTCTTTTCCAAGTTTTCCCTTACCTGTATTTGTGTAAACAGAAAAAAAATTATTATCATCACTTAAATCAGGTCTTGCGTTTTTTAATGCTTGTGCGTCTAAAACTACAGGTCTTCTATCTAATTGTGGATGTTTTGGGTCAAATTGGTCTGGTCCTACCATAAGACCATCCCAAGTCATTCTCATTTCTTTTAACTTATATCTAAAACCGGATATATCACAAATTCCATAAGCGTTTTTATTGCTAGCAAATTTGCTCATTTGGCTGAATTATAACTTCTTAAATCTGGTGCAATGTTATACGAAGACCTATCTTGGTCTTGTGAGGTAGCTCTTTCAAACTCTTCCTCGTAAATTTGTTTTAACAAAACTGTTCTTTCTGGAGCTCTTTTCATCGAAACATAATAAGCAAGACCAGCTGCTAAACAAGGATAAAATCTAAAAGGCATTTCTAAAGTGTTTGCTCCTGCGTCAGCATCATCCATTCTAGTAAGCACGTTTAAATGTAATGTGTATGTAGTAGATTTATCTGGTGTAGGATATAAAGTTACTTTTGGAGAAAGCTGTTTATCCACAAAATATTGCGAAGGCTTTCCTGATGTGCCTTTGTTAGCTAAACCAGCATATTGCGACCTACTAATTTTTGCCAAAGGCAAATCAGTGTTTTCGTTATTTACTGTTTCTCTAACAAAAGCATCTAAAACATCAATAGTTGCAGTACCATCTACAGAGTCAATAGTGTAAGTTGCAGTGTCTTTTACTAAAGTAATAGTCTTTTCTGCAACAGTCCATTGGTTTAAACCTCTGTTAGCCCATTCTGCTAAAAGCAAATTTAAGCTTCGTCTAGCGGTTTTTAAATCATAACCTGTTCTAAGTTCTAAGCCACAGCGTTCAAACGCCTCTTCTACAAACTCACCTACGTCAGGTTCAAAATTTTTACTATTCGATACTGCCAATTTTATTAATATTTTTTAATCAGTTCTAAAATTACCATGTAGCTATCGCCACTTGAATGCCCTGTTGTCGTAAAGTCAAGGTCGCCTGTTTTACCAGACCCAGAGTTGTTAGGTATTGCTGTAAAATTATCGTAATATTCATCTCCTGTTGAGTCAGCAGGTAATCCTATTGCCAAAACATTAGTAGACGCATCAAATTCAATTTTTACAGACATGCCCACAGTAGCCCAATATATTCTTTGTATATGTACTTCTGTGCAATCCTTTCCTGCTGAGTTTTTTGCTAAAGCAGAAACATCAACTTTTTTGACAGCAGACTCACCACTGCCATCGCTGACATTGGTAAACCTCATTACAGCGGTTCTTTCTCCATCTTGTATGGTTTGTGATAATACTGTGTCTGCCATATTTTACCTCGAATTATGCAGTTGGAGAGTCAGAAGAAATTCCAAAGAATTTTAATGCTATGACTCCACCAGCACCTGCTGTTCCAGATATTACGACTTCTACTTCATCAGCTGTTTCAGTAGCAGCAGTAGTAGTACCGCCTGACATACCCAAAACACCATTACAAGGAAAAAACCCTTTAAATCCTGTTGAATTTATAGCTGATGAAATACCATCTATAAAACCATCAGTGTCTGCGTCAGTTCCTACATCTACCAAGTTTACTGCATTAGCAGCAGCACTTGTTACAGTTACAGCACAAGCCATAGGAATAAAGTTTGAAGGTATTCCGATAGAAGCTTCTTTGTGAGAAGTACCTGTAGCAGCTACTGTGATAGAAGTGCTATATGTACTCATTGTCATTTCGTTTGTTAAAGCACCTGTAGTTTCGTTCTTAATAATAGTTTTATAACCATTTTCAGAACGAACAGGACCATTAAATGTTGTATTTGCCATGTTATCCTCCTTGAGGAAGAACTTTATCATCTTGGCTTGTCTGCTAGGTCAGTTGATAAAGTTGTTAATAAATACCTAGATTGACATGATTATATCATTTTTGGTCAAAATTAAAGTAAATATTTGTTTGTAAATAGTTGCAAATGTTTGTAAATAGTGTACTATAACTATATGATTAATAAAAAATTATGGAGGAATTAGTCATGAAACTAACTAAAGCAGAAATTGTAAAGAAGACTGAAGATTTTAAAGATGAAATATCAGTTCTTGTAAACAATGCAAAAAAAACTCAAAGATGGATAGAAATGGCTGTTTTTTGTGAGCCTGACCTACCTGCTATGGAAGAAAAATTTGATAAAGAAATCAAAGCAGCAGAAGACAAAATGTCGGAGTTTAGGAAGTTCGAAAAAGAAAATTCATTTGATGATGCACCTATGGTGAGGAATTAGTCATGGTTGATATGGTTGAGCTAGATGGAATGATAGAGAGTGATAAAAAACTCGAAGAAATCAAATATCTAAAAGAAAAAATGGTCGAAAAAGCCAAACAAGCAAACGTCCTTAAAGGACTGCTTGAGCTTGATGAGAAAAACAAACAGATGTCTGATTATCAAAAAGAGATGCTTCAAGAAAAAATCAAAGGACTCGCTGAGTCTGTGCTCTTATATAACGACATGATTGAGGCAAGGGAAAATGGATAACTTCGATTTAGATTGGTCTCAAAAGCAAAAGCTACCTGATGGTAGATATGTAGAAGAAGCAGAGCTTAATAAAAATAACAGTGAGCTTTTTTGGTCTGTCTGGAGAGAAGAAAAAATTGCTCTTAAAAAATCAGGCTATGCTGTATCAAAGAGCGATGACGATGTTTGGATTGTCAAAAGATACTCTGATGATTTAGATATTTTAGAAAAATCACAAGCTGTAGACTCCGATAAAAATTATCCTGTGCCAGCTGGTCTTGATTACTATGGTTATCAAAAAGCTGGAATTGAGTATTGCCTTGATAAAGACAATATCTTAATTGGCGATGAGATGGGCTTGGGTAAAACTGTTCAAGCTATTGGCGTTATCAATGTCAATAAACCAAAAAATGTTTTAATTGTTTCTCCGGCTTCTTTAAAACTTAATTGGAAAAAAGAATTAGAAACTTGGTTGGTAGACCAAAGAGATGTTCAAGTAATTATGTCAGGCAAAGACAGCCTTAACGAAAAACAAGATATTGTCATTATTAATTATGATATCTTACAAAAATATCAAGACTTGCTTGATAAGAAATGGAGCCTTGTCATTATGGATGAGGTTCACTATCTAAAAAATCCAGATGCTCAAAGAACTAAAGCAGCTCTTAGTCTTCAAGCAGATAAAAAAATTATGCTTACAGGAACTCCTATTCCTAACAGACCTATCGAGATACAGGCGGTAGCCGGTTATTTAGACAATAAATCATTTGGGCATAGATTTGGTTTTGGCAAAAGATATGCCGGATTACACAAAAAAAGAGTCACTAGAACTAAAGAGGTCTGGGATTGGAGCGGAGCTTCTAATTTAGATGAGCTACAAAGAAGACTCAGACAAAGCTTTATGATTAGAAGAAAAAAAGATGAGGTTTTAAAAGATTTACCAGCTAAAGTAAAACAAATTATTGAGTTGCCTTATGAGCTTTACAAAAAAGAAATTAAGGCAGAGTATTCAGCCTTTGAAGATTACAATAAAAAAAATACAAATCTAAATGTAGACCCTTACAGTCTGGAAGCAGAACAGTTTTCTTCTAAAGTAGATTTTATAAGCATGTCATCTGAAAGAAGAGCAACTGCTGAGAAAAAAGTTAAAGCGGTGGCTGAACACCTTGAGTCATTTAATGAACCGGTTGTTGTGATGGCACACCACAGAGATGTTATTGCTCAGTTAGAAGCAGAGCTAATCAAACAAGATAAAAAAGTTGTGGTCCTTACAGGAGAAAAAAATCAAGTAGAAAGAAACGAAGCAGTTGAGGCTTTTCAGAATGGTCAAGCTGATGTCTTCATTGGCAGTATTAAGGCTGCCGGTGTTGGTCTTACTTTGACTAAAGCCTCTAAAATGGTTTTTGCAGAGCTTGATTGGGTACCATCTGATATAGCTCAAGCAGAAGATAGAATACACAGAATTGGTCAAGAGTCTTCTGTCTTAATACAATATATTGTTGTTGAAGGCTCTCTTGATGCAGTCTTTGCCCAAAAGATTGTTGATAAAACTAAAGTAGCTGCTAAAGCTCTTGACAATGTTGTGGTTGAGAAAAAAATAGAATTACCAGAGCTTGTAAAAGAAAACAAAGAGCTTAATAAGGTCATTGAAAAAGCTAAAGCAAAAGCCAAAGCCAATCAAATAGCTGAGTCTTTATCATTAGAAAAAGTAGAGTTGCTTCAAAAATTTATGAAGTTCCTTTCTTCAAGATGTGATGGTGCCCTAGCACAAGATGGCGTTGGCTTTAATGGTGTTGATAAAGACTTCGGTGCTTCTCTAGCAAGACAAAATAGCTGGAGTATGGCTCAACAAAAGATTGCTTACAAAATGCTTAAAAAATATAAAAGACAAATAGAAGAGCTTGATGATGAAGGTTATAACATTCTTTACAATTAAAAAGGGCACCCTAATAAGAGTGCCCTAAAATTTATAAACAATATTTAAGGGAGAGTAAATATGAATATTTGATAATTATAAGCAAAAAGAAAGGGCAGGTAAATACCTGCCCTTCTTTATAATAGTTGAATAATAAACCCTATTATCGGTTCATTTAAGCTCCTTGGGAACCATAGATACCTCTCCAATTAGAGAAACCAAAAGAATATCTTTCTCTTGCTTTGTATCTAATGTTGCCTGTACTAAAGTCAGGCTCCATGTTGGTTTCCATTCCTGTTCTTTGGAACATTTTTAGACCTTCTCCTGACTCTGTAACAGAAGTCAATAAGAAGAAAGCGTCTGGGTCATTAAGGTAATGATTTACTGTGTAGCCACCGGGTAATACACCTGTATTTTTGATAGCGTTTAAATCATTATCTGCTGTACCGACTCTTTGTGGAGAATTTAATATTCTGTCAGCAACAAAATTTAACTGTGGTGGAACCACTAATTTTGTAGCATTAACAGATATAGTTAATCCTCTGTCGTCTGTGAATGTAGATATATCAATTAAAGCATCCTCTAATGAAGTTTCATTTAAGTCAGCCATAGTAGTTGCTCTGTTAGCAGCAGTTCCACCACCTGCAAGGGGGTGAGCTGTGTTAATTAGAGAAACACCATCTCCGCCTGTAAATGAAGAACTAAACGCATTATTTAATACATTTGCTCCTTTTACTTCTTTAGTGTTAGCCATACTTCTAGCTAGTGCTTTAGTATATCTTTTTCCAAGTGAGTCATATAGATTATCTTCAACTGCTTCTTCTGTTAATGCAAAAGCCAACGCAATAGTGTCATGCGTGTATCTTGCAGTATAAGACTCAGAAGCGTTGTCGAATACAACTCCTTGCCCTTCGGATTTATTTGGAGCCGAACCAAAACCTACGATTAATACTTCTTCCTCGAAAGCTCTTGAAGAGTCTTCAATAGAAAAAATTTCTGCATATTCTTGGTCGTAAGTATCATACTCCATACCAAAAAGTGCATTTAAACCCGGTTCTAATTCAGCTGCTAGTTGTGCTCTTGAAATTGCCATTATTTATTACCTCTCATTAAGCTAGACCAGCACCTTTCTGACCCATGATGTGATTTTGTATCACGCATAGGACATTGGTGTTAGTTGTTGCAACGTCTGAATTATCGGGGTCCTGTGAAATATCAATCGCCTTTAATGGAAGCGTAGCTGTAGTTGCTCCGGTAGTCACATCTAACTCAGTGTTAGAGCGTCCGGATTTTTCATCACCTACATCACCTGCATCCACAATATCGAAATTTCCAAACAAGTCAGCGACAGGAAAAGTGTCGTCTGCTTGTACTTCAAAAACAACATTAGGGTCGTCAATCACAGAAGCTATAATATCCGAAGCAGAAATACTACCCGGATAGTAGTTTTTAAAGACTTGTTCGCCTGTAGTTGGGTCTGTGTACGAAACACCATTGAAAACACCAACGATAGGTACTGTACCACTAGCAGCGTGTCTACCTAGTACACCAGCAGTAAGCTGAGTGACTAAATCTCCTTGATATATAGGAGTTGTAGCACCACTTGCTATTCTATATCTGGATTGACCTCCAGAATAGGGAGCACCACCCATCATGCGAACAGCTTTTAAGCCAAAGGCTGCGTTTTTATTCGCCATGTTAGTTTACCTCTAAAAAATTAATTTAAGTCTACTTTTTTCCAAAAGTGACTTGAGACTCTCTTTTGCTATCATACTTTACGTATCTGCTATCTTTGCCAGACTCATTAAACATTGTATTGTCTAATGCTTCGTTAGCTTGAGAAGTTTTACCTTCATAGTAAGCTCTTCTCTCTGCAATAGTTTCTACCGGTATTTTAGCCAAAAACAGTCCTTCATTATGTACTACTCCAGCCAATCGACCTTTATCCTCGCCAAGTGCAGGCAAATCCCATCCATCAGGTAAAGATGAGGCTTGAACAAATTCCCAGCCCTCTCTCATTCTATATGAAATGTTATTTGCATCTTCTTGACCAAGGAACGAACCTCTTATCCATCTGTACTCATAACCATCAGGAGGAGGAGGTGTGTCTAGTTTCTTGACAGGAGACCAAGGTTTTCTACGAGATAATTTATCGTGTGTCTCGGTTTCACGTTGGTTTCTCATGGTGTTTAACTCTTTCTTTTCAGCCATTAGCTTGCCTCTTTTTGTTGTATTTTTTGCTTTTGTTTAGCAACCTGTTTCAACCAATCTTCTTCAGACATGTTGTAAGGTTTCAACCCTAGGACACGCTCTTTTTCAGACTTTGAAAAAGTTATTCCACTTTTGTTGCCTTGTGTTTTTTGCCTACTTCCTACAGAAGCAGAAGCGACTCTTTGCACAGTGGGTCTCACTTCTTTTTCCTCGGCATTTGTTTCATTCATTAAATCTGGATATACATTATACACCCTTTTATCTAATTCATTGTAATACTCATCTGAGTCAGCTTCAAAGCCCTCATTAATAAGATTAATATGTGTAAAGTTTGCATATTGAGTAGCTGCTACATCATTGGTATCTGAGTCTACGCCATACCAAGGATTTTTACTTTTCCACAACAAAGCTTCTTCTGTAGGAACAACAACTTGCTCCTGCTCTACTTGTTGTGGTTGAGCTTGTTGATTATTTTGAACTTGTTCTTGTTGAACAGCTCTATTTTTAGCCAACCTTATTTGTTCTTTTTGTATTTGTATTTCGCCCTTTAAAGAGTCTGCTTTAGAAATTAATTCAGCATCATTTGCTTCATAAGCTTTTTTAAACAGCTCGTTAGCCTGCCTTTCTTTTGCTTCTATAGCTTGTTCCTCTGCACTTAAAACGCTTGTATTAAGTTGTTGAGTTTGACTCTCTAAGTCTCTTATTCTTTGCTCTCTTTGTTGAGCAAGATGTTCTGCTTGTTGAGCCCTTGCTTCTGCTTCTCTAGCTCTCGTATTTAACTTATTAATTCTTTTTGAAACACCTTTGGTGTATTCACTTAGCTCATCATCAGAAGAAACTGTTTGTTGTTTTTGATTTTCTTCTTCAACAACAGCATCATCAACAACTTCAATTTGTATTTCTTCTTCTTGTTCAATTTTGTTTTCTGTTTCGCTCATTATAAACTCACTATATCATCTGGATTTAGAATTGTTGCAATGATTTCATCATCGTTAATAATTCTTACTTCCGCACCATCTTCTAATTTAAATCTAGCTCCGGCATATCTTCCAATCAACACCCATTGACCTTCTTTACACCAAGGCTCACCATACTTACCCTGCTCTGAATAACAAAGAGGACCCATTTTTACAACATAAGCAACTACAGTAGCCAGACTTTCTCTGTCTACAGTTTCTTTTGTCATAATAATTCCGCCTTTAGATTTTCCTTTGCCTCTATAAGGCAAAACTAAAATTTTCCAACCTGTAGGAGTAGGCATTCTTTCAACCAAAGAAGCATCTAATTTTTCTGGGTCTAAAACTATTTCTTCTGGCTCCACGTAAGCAGATTGAATTATATCTTTTTCTTCTTTTTTTGCTGGTTCACTCATTTTTATCAAAATAATTTTTTATAAAATCTTGCATATTATAAAGGGCATTTAGCTGTCCTTGCAAATATTTATAATGTTCCATGTCTTTTAAATTACCAGACATTAAAGTTTCTTCTATGTCTTTTAATTTGGTATTTACTTCTCTTTGTAGATTTTCTACAAAATCAATAACGTCTGCCATAAATTATTTTTTCTTTTTTCTAGTGACTTTTATTTTTTTTGTAGTTTTATTTTCAACTTTGACAGGTTTTAAAACAACTTTTTTTGTATCAATTTGCGTTTGAATTTTTGGCTCAATTTTTACCTCTTTTACAGGTGTGGTTTTTGTTTCTTCTACAATTTTTTTTATACCTGATATTCTTGCCATTTTTTTTGCAATTCTTTCAATGCTTGCAATTTCTTTTGCTTTTTTAGCTGCTTCTGTTTTTGCTCTTTCAGCTATTTCTTTTGCTCTTTCAAGTTTTTTATTTTTTCTTAACTCTGCAAGTTTTTCTCTAATGTAAGATGTTGTCATGATTTCCTCATTTTAGATTGTAATTCTGTAATTTTTAATTCAGCTTGTTGTTTCATTCTGTCTATAGCTAATTGAAGTTTATCATCCGCTATAGCTTTTTGCACATCAATCCTCTGTTGTTGCAGTTGTGACTCAACCATTTTGTTTTCTTGATTTTGTTCAATTTTAGTTTCAAATTGTTGTTGCTCCATATCAAGCTCTTTGTCTTTTAAATCAAGTTCTTGTTTTCTAATTTCTACTAATGGGTCTCCAGATGGCTGCTGAATACTTTCTAAAAACTGTTGAGTTAGTTGAGCCATAATTGGAGAACTAATTTGGTCTAACATCATTTGCATTTGTTGTTGTAAAGTCTTAGCTTCTTCTGGAGAAGATTGCTGCATAGCCATTTGCATTTGTTCAAACTGTTGTTGTAATTCTGGAGGAATTTGTTGTTGTGCTAACTGTGCTGATAAAAACTGCAAGTGTTGCATAACGTGAGAAACGATTAAAGATTGAATGCCTTGGTTTTCTTGGACTGTTTTTAATAAAAACAAACTTTGATGAGCCGCTACGTGTGCTTCATGATTTTGTTCCGGAAAAGCTTGAGCTGGTTGTCCTAATAATAAACTACTATTTTCTAATCCAGCATCTACCGGCATAGGTGTCATATCCGGAGGCGGTTGTAACAGGCTTTCAACATTATCTACTCCTAGAGCTGCATACATTCTTTTGTAAGCCTCATAAATACCCACAGGACCATGAACATCAGGGTTAGTTGTAACCATCTGTAAAAGCTCTTGTGCCATCGTAATTCTTTGGCTTTGTGAAAATATATTAGGGTCAGATATAGGAACAATATCAATTCTATCGTCAAAGTCTGATAATTTAATTTGTCTTGGACCAGAGCCTGTCTCAAAGTCATATTCTGGAGGCAAATATTCAGCAAATACACTTGCTAATAAATTAAACTCTAATCTTTGTGAGTAATGTAATCTTTTATGAATTGCAGACATTACTTTTGTGCCTCTCTCTAACAAAGCAACTGTTGTGCCTACAGGCATAGCTTGGTTCATATCTCCTACATTCATGTCTGAAATAGCAGCAAATCTTTTTCCAGAGTCTACTAAAAGACCAAGCAGCTGCATCAATACATTGCTAGGTTCTTTTATAGGAAGGGGTATTAAGTTTTCTCTAAGACTACCTCCGGTAGTATCTATATCTCTAAACTCACCGGGCTGTAAAGGCTCTGCCTCGTCTCTAATCCTCATGCCTCTAGCTTTAAAACCAGCTGGTAAATTAGCTAAAGTTCCTGCGTCTATTAATTGTCTTAAAATAGACGTAGAAGCCTTAGATAAACCACCAATCATGTGTGAAAGACCTAAGCCATAAAGTCCTAATCCCGGTAAAAACTTATACTGTATAAAAAAGTTAATTTTATTTTTTAAAGGGTCATTAGGATTGTAATTTCTTCTTATAGATAAAACTTTATAGGCATCTCTATCTATAGTAACTATGTAAGGAAGTTTTAGACCGGTTGGCTCACCTGTTTCATCAACATCTTCAAAGCCTTCTAAATCTAAAATAGTGTGTACTTCATAAATTGTTCTGTTTCTATCCTCAGCATAACTTGGTTCTATACCTTGTATGTCATCAACTTCTTTTTCAACCTCTGTTTGTTCTCCATATATATCATCTGGTAAATCTATATTTGAATAAAAACCAGAAAGCTGTTGTTTTTTTATTTCGTTCTTTGACATGCTTATTACATGCGTAACTCTTTCTGCACTTGTTAAATCAGCAGCTTCATAAGGAACTATTAAATCTTCTGGGGGAATAAATTTTGATACCGCTCTTTTTAAAACAAAATCAAAGTAAACTTTTTTAAATGCTGAACCTGCCAAAGGCAAGTAAAACAAAAGCTGGTCTAGTTCTGGGTCATATTCTTTCATTACATTCATAATGTAATAATTCATAAACTCTCTTACTCTGTCAGCTTGTGACTCAGTATCTGCATTTCTTAGACCTAAAATTTGTGTTTTAACAGGTCCTTTTGCGGGCAATAACTCTTTATATGCTTGAGCTTGAAATTGTGTGACAGCTTCTGCCAATATTGGATGTATTACTCCAGAACTACCTTCAAAAGGTTGAGACCTAGACTCGTCAAATTTCATACCTAAGTATTTAAGACCATCTGTATAAGTTTCTTCCCAATCTTTTCTTGACTCTAAATCGCCTTTGATTGACCCGATTAAATCTGTTGCAAGCTTTGATAATATGTCAGAGCTTAAAAAATCAGCTAAGTTAGCGTTAAAATCAGTTTGTATAGTTTCTTCTTGTGCAAAAATTTCTTCATCAACCAAAACACCTTCGTCTGTAACAAGTATTTCTGCGGCTTCTCTTAAAAGCTCTCCTCTTGGCTTTTCTACTTCTACCGATGTAATGTTATTAGACTCATTAACATTTAAGTCATCTTCTGTGCCTAATTTATTTTCAATCATTTAATTAATGTAAGACTCTTTCTTTTTGTTCAATAGCAAAAGCAATTATACTTTCTTCTAAATATTTGTCAGTTTCTATAGTATCAACAATTTCTCCATCAATAAACAATCCTTGTGCGTCTGCTATGCCTGTTGCTTTTTCTAAATTTTCAGCCAATATACTAGGTCCTTCGTAAGCAACTCCATCATGTACAAAGCTGGTTAAAAAAATTTTCATTCTAGTAGTATATCATTCTATCTTTTTTCAAGCCCTGCATTTCTTCTTGGTAGTCTTCGTGTAAAGACACAAAGCCTCCCTGTCTAAATCTCATTAAAGCCATGGTTGAACTATCACAAAAGTCATCATGGTCGCCAAAAGGAAAGGAAGCCATTTCTTCTATTACATCTTCTGCAAATTTTTCTTCTGGTGCCCAAACCATGCCAGACTCGAAAATAGGTGCAACACTGTTCATTCTGGCTATTTTGTCTTGTCCTTTGCTAGGAGAGTAAGACGTAACAGGTATTCCCATTCTTCTAAGTTCCTGTGCTAAAGGCGTTCCAGAAGCTTTAGCCTCAATCAACACACAATCTGGTTCCCAATATTTATATTCTTCATAGGCTTGTTTTTTTAACTCAGGAAAATCAACTCTAAACCTTTTTGCATCAAGTAAAATAATATTTGAGGAGCCATCATCTTCACTTTCAAAAACTGCCCAAGTAGTAATAGCACTATAGTCAGCAGTTTCTTTTTTAGAAAAAGCAGTATCATAACTTTGTATAACATAGCTGTAAGAAGGTACTTTTTCTCCATGCCAAGTTCTCCACCATTCTCTTTTTACTATACTACCCTCTTCTGCTGTAGGGTTTTGTAGCCATTGAGAGTTCCATTTGCTAACAGGCAGAGATGCTTTTACACCAAGTAATTCTTCTTTTTTCCAAAACTCTCCCCACAAAGGATTGCCTGTTTTGGGCATTAACGCTGGAAATTCAACTATATCCCATTGGTCAGCATTTTCATCTCCTTGTTTTTTTAAAAGCTTGCCAACCAAATCTTTAGTGCTCCATCTAGTCATTACTATAATTATAGTGCCGCCCGGCTGTAATCTTTGTCTTGGTCCTGATGTGTACCAATCATAACAAGACTCTAGTGCTTTTGGAGACAAAGCATCTTGTTCAGAATGAGGGTCATCAATTATTAATAAATCAGCACCACGACCTGTAATTGCTCCGCCAACACCAGCATAAAACGCTTCGCCTTCTTGATTTGTTGTCCATCTACCAGCACTTTTGTTGTCAGCTTGCAAACTTAAATTAGGAAAAATAAATTTGTAATCTTCGCTGTCAATTAAGTTTCTTACCTTTCTACCAAATCTTACTGCTAATTCTGCTGTGTGTGTACATTGAATAATTTTCAAAGTGCCATTTAAACCCATAAGCCATGCAGGTAAAAAGGTTGAAGCAAATTCTGATTTAGAATGCCTTGGCGGTAAACAAACAATTAGCCTTTTTAATTTACCTTTGGCAATTTTATTAAATTTATTAGCAATTATTTTGTGGTGTCTGCCTTCAATAAAAGCATCTCCCCACATATATTTAACAAAAGATAAAAAATCTTTTCTACAGTTATCTTGTTTATCTATTTGTTCGTATCTTGATAAAAGAGTTATAGCCTCTTCTTTTTCTGAGGGAGATAAAATATCAAAATCTTTAAATGATATATCTTTCATTTTTTAACGAGCAAGGAAGTTGATAGTGAACGCTTGACACTCCCTTGCTCTAGTCGTGTATGGACGATTAGACATAGTATAAATCATTTAGTACCACTTTTTACCTTCAAACAATAAAGCTTCTGCTTCTCTTCTTCTTATTAAGCCATTTAATACTTGTCCTCCGGCTTTATTCCATCTTTTAATTTCTCTAGGAACATCTTCATATCTTTCTTGGTTAAGTACAGTTAGTAAGGTTGAGTTTTTAAGATTAGTAGGACCTAAGTTATAAACCCAACAACATAAAGCATCAAACTGATATTGCTCTAAAGGTACTTTGACTAATTTGTTTATATAGCCTTCATACTCTGGCAATTCTTTTTTTAATAAATTTTCTGCCTCATCTTTACTTATTTTCATATCTTCATCTACGCCTTTAGTATGACCATAGCCTATGGTCCATACTCCAACACTGTCTTGATATGCTTCTAGTTCACAACCTTCAAACTTTTTTAAAAGTGCTACTCCTTCTTCTGATATTTTCATCTTACTCCACTTCTGTAATAGTTCTGTAATAAACAACAACCTCTTTAAGCTCGCTTATGTACCTTTTTAATTCTTGCATGTTATATGACATAAGTTCGTAATCAGGAACAGACATAGCAAAAAAAACCACTGTACCATTTTGTTTTTTCATTTCTTCAACAAACTCATCAAAATTTCCTTTAGACACTACATACCAAAAAGGCTCTTTCAAATCTAAAGAATTTGGCAAGTTTGGATGAATTATTTTTCT
>Ga0163179_10001240_pt1 | contig 18136 bp, 53 predicted proteins | sample AtlANTMetagenome_FD_109643 | JGI IMG/M metagenome (GOLD analysis project Ga0163179, IMG submission 109643) | Marine eukaryotic phytoplankton communities from the Atlantic Ocean - Atlantic ANT 2 Metagenome | ecosystem: Environmental > Aquatic > Marine > Oceanic | place: North Atlantic Ocean... | reverse complement strand
CTGATAGGTGTTCCCGAATGCTTTGTATCAATCCAGGTCTCTATAACCCGCGATCTCAAAAGCTTTTCATTAACCTGACAGTTGGGTAGATACCCACTTTTCAAAAGTTTATTTCTAGTACGTTTTAGATTTGCCACTATTTCTCCATGTTTAAAGTTTTTCAATTAATCGAGTGTTAATGGGAGTTGGATTTCCGCCACCTCCCCAAAATACATATGCGATGTCAGTCCCCATACGTTTTGTTATAATCCCAATTCCGCTCTTAGTAAACCACACACCGGTTGCAGTCGTGTTTATACCGGGTTTTACTTTTACTAAATCACCTTCCTTCATATACCACCTCGAGATCTATAACCGGGATTTCAATGGTCCCATCATTATGGGGATATAGAACTACAGCATGAGGCTCAGGATCAATGATATCCCAATTAATCTTCTTCCCCTGCACGCTGGTACGCCAACACTTTTTCTCAGTGAGGTCTACTACTAGCCCGACACGAGTACCAACCATACCATCAGGTGTATGCCTAACTACGTCACCCGGCTTCACTAATCACCTCCACCTTCGATAAATCATACCATCTATTTGTACCATTCTTTGGAAACTTTACGTCTGCTATCATAACACCACTTACCGCCTGGGGCTTTATGTTCACGATAAACCCAATCTTAGCAGGTCGTATTCTCTTTACCTTTACTAAATCACCGACTTTCATAATCACCTGCCTCAATTCTGATAATTGCGTTGACATCATCCTTAACATTATAATATCTGCGATACTCGGCAATTGCCTCTTCTCGTGTCTTTGCATAAATTATTGCTTGACCTTCTCTCATGCCTGCTGAGTCCTTGTAATACACCATCCATCTTTTCATTTTTCCACCTTCAGCAATGAGGGTGCTAAATGAAAGCTAGTTGTTTCAAGATTCGACCAGTATACTAAGGCACTAGCATTCTTTCTAGCATATCCGCTATTCAATACCTCTATAACTAACCCGACACCCAGGTTCATGTCTTTAGCCTCTTGGGGCCATTGAGTAACTGCATCCCCAATCTTAAGATCAGTCATGTGTCACCTCGAACTTATCAGCACTAAAGTCTGAGACTGTTGCTAGTCTGTCATAATATGATACCGGGTTCATCCACCTAACTCTACAGTGAGGCTTCCCATCTGATCCCATGGGCGTGTAGCTTTCTACGATACCCAACTGGCCAAAGAACCACCTACCGTACCCACATATACTATTGAACATTACTATGTTTCCGACTTTCATTATTGACCTCCGTTGAATATTCGTTAACGACGTCGAGTAAATTTGTTTGGATTGTGCTAATGCGATCACCATTAGGTGCATTACGATCAAACCACATGACCTCAGCACATGTATAGTCTTTCCCTGGACCTGTACCTTTATACTTAAATGTACGTATACCGATAAAAGTACCGAAGCAATTGCTGCTTTTCGCTTTTACTAAGTCACCCGGCTTCACTAATCACCTCCGTTCTACTTTGCAACTGGGAGAGTCTTTCCCAGTATATACTTCCGTCTCCCCAAAGAATCTGTGCTTCACCATCAGGCTCTTTGGGATCATACAGATCAACAATAATGCCTATGTGTAGCTTACCATGTTGTGCAATAACAGAGACCAAATCACCTACACTCACTAATCACCTCCATGAGCGATTCTGCGATATCATACATTTCCCCAGTCAGTGGGTAATAGACTGTAATGCATTCATGACGAGGGTTGCTGCCTCCCATTTGCTTTGTTAGGATAAGCCCATGACCCAGGCGCCGGCGTTGCTCCAAGGCAGGTGCTCTACGGCCAGTACCACGCTCTGGAATTTTCCTGATTACCAAGTCACCGACTTTCATTGATCACCTCCGATGTTCGCTTAAGCATTTTCAATGACATATGAGTAAAGCCATCAGCAGATGGAGTACCATCCAGCGTACCATCACCAACATAGATTGTCACATAACCCTCATGAAGATTCTTATTGTCTTCTGTCATTTCAATAATCATAGCTGTAGCTCCAGTAGCCTCAAATTTTACCAAATCTCCTACCTTCATTTTACCTCCACAAAGTTACGAGTGTTCCAAACTCACGATCGAATGTATAAAGGAGTCCTTCATAATCAGTGAGCTTCATTTCTTCCAAAATACACTCAGTACGAAAGTCATCATACCGAAGCTGCCGACAAAGATTTAGGGCCAGCCCTAAAAGATAGTGTGCATTGCCTTTTGGTCCAGTGAGATCAATCTCAATTGGAGTTGGGCCTTGAGGTTTGTTCTTAAGAGATTTAATTGCCATGTTTCACCTCAATTGATGTATGAAATCCTTCAATCTCCCAAACCAAATCAGCTACTTCAAGCGCTGCGTCCATGGTTTGATACAAACGAATTGCCGGATTATCCCACCCTTCAACAAGCGTTACACTCTGTACCGGTGAACCGAACCTTGAGTAATAACCAGCATGGACGTCAGAGACAAACTCACGAGTTCCGCCAATCCGAATCATGAACGGACCCTTACCTCGGTCGTCCTCATAAAATGTTACACCTGGATGTAGACTAGTCATTGATTACTCCTCCCATACGCTAACTAACGCGCTGTTATAAGGTTCATGTCGATATCGCTCTGGGCGACCCATTGCTTCAAGCATTAGATTAACCACCCCGTCGATAGTATCCCAGCTATCAGAGTTATATGATACCTTGCCTGGGAACCCGTAGTCTGCCGGGTTAAAAATATCAGAGGCATTCGGCACTCCTCCTTCACAAAAGATCTCAAGGACCGACTCATCTCTACCGAAGCGCACATCTTTCTTGGCTGCAGCGATAAGATCAGCATCGAGCCCCTTGTCTTCGCAACCGAAGACTTGAACGATGGCCTCACGATAGAGTTTTCGAATTGTTGCGCGATTCATAACAGATTCCCCTTATTTATAGTACTATTATACCATATTAGGAAAAAGTTTGCACGCAAATGTCAGAAATATATAACTAATTAATATTATTATACTTTTGATGGTATGTCGATTACCTCAAATTGTACAGCATTCGGGTCACAAACAATCTGCACACCATCCAGGCCTTGGAGAATTACGAAGCCTCGCTCAGTGCGAACATACTTCCCCTCTAATACAAGGCCGTCGGTCCACATGGCTCTTACCATGTCACCGACTTTCATTGATAACCTCAGCATCACGCTCGACAATATAGATTTCATTAGGTGCTGAATCATCTGGATGTTTTATAAATACTGAGAAGGCGCGATAACCTGATTCCTGACTCAAATCCTCAGTGATCACGCCGACAAGCCCCTGCCATTGATCTGCAATATGATTATCTGGGGAGCTATAGTTTTTTGGAAGCATCCGAACTAAGTCGCCGACTTTCATTTGAGCCCCGTATAGTCTGAAGAGGATCTAATCTTCTCGCCAAGCCCGTCGACGATATCTATCTTAAGCTCCTTACACATTTTCACTTCTGGGATTTCTGGGGCGAACCGATCGCCTCCCTTTGCAAATATTTCCACCGGACCGATCTCCCAAAGCTCTTTAATACTTTGGCAAACACTAGCATCGTTATCAGTTGCTAGGTATACTTCATCAACACATGCTAGTGCGTCAACAATTCGCATACGGTCGTCTTCATGCATAAAACTCTGGCCTTTCTTAAGCTCGGCCTGGTTGTCGTTATTAACAATTACAATTAATCTATTACCTAGTTTCGATGCTGCCTCTAGATACTCAATATGCCCGATATGTAATGGATCAAAGTACCCACTAGCTATTACAGTAATCACTTGCACTCCCTATTTAGCCTTGCATTCTCTTCTTCAAGTAATACTGCATAGTCGAAAATACCTTTACAGTTATTTTGAACATCGGCGATACATTCAGACAAAGCCTGCCTTTCGTCTATCATGGTACTATGGCCCCATGCAGCAACTACTATGGTTACCGTCATCACAAATATAAAATGAAGCATTGTTAGTCTCAAAGTAGTGCCTCTAAATAATCGAGGATCCACTCATCAGGCATGCCGTCCCGTGCTTTTGCTGTGCCGTACGGCATTTCGCCTGTTTCGAATGCGAGGTACTCGAATAACTTTTCATATGCCGTAGTATCGAAAAAATCTTCTTCTGAGTTGCCTTTAATGTGTGCCGGCATACTCTTAATTTCTTCAGCATTGAGTCCGGCTTCTAAATAAATCTGCTGCAATGAGTTACCATGCATGTTTTCTCCTATAGGCTGTACAGCCAATACTTTCCGGTGAGTTCCTCGCCGGCTAAAATAGTTTTAATCGTCTTAAGTCTAACCACACCGGCAATGTCATCTTTATATGCTTCGCAGTTAGGATCTTCTGAGTGGTTGTAAAATCCACCGAGGGGTGTCCGAACGTAATTGTTTTCGAATCGATCGTCAGCAACATGCGACACTCCTAATTCATATCCCACAGGGATATCAACAACTGCGAAAAGACCTAAGCCCTCAACGGGCGAATTTTTGATTGTTACATTGGCGGGTAGCGGTCGGTATGACATTAGTAATCTCCGGGATTAACTTTACCACGACACTTAACCTTGTTAAGGCGTGCTTTTGAAGTAGCCTCATCAAGCGTTGCTGCCCGGCCTCGCCACATAGCCGGTGTCCCACCAGAAGCGAAGTGTGCCTTGCGCCTGGATGTAGCCTGTGCCTTAATCGGGTCGTATTTCTTTTTTCGTTTCGCCATGTCTCTACTCTAATTAATCTAGGTTAGTTACTAAGACTATGTACCCCGCTAATCTGTTCACCTGGTTTATTATAAGCGATGTTCTCCACGTGACGTGGGGGTACGGAACACCTGTATACTAACTAAGTATTTTACATCTCAATTATTACCTTCACTAATTAACTCAAGCTCTTCTTTTTGGTACCATTTTGGTTCGAACCTTGGTGCTGCTGATATTCTATAAAATATCGAGCCAGATACATTCGAAGCATCAGATATATCAATTATAATACCACATCCAAAATCACGTGTATGTCCCCAGTCTTCAAACAACTTTGAGACCACACTATTCTCTGGGTGGTGCCTAACTAAGTCTCCTATTTTCATAATTACACCACCACTTCCGGCTCCTTAGGTGTGTGACGAAAAATGAACATGGGATAATAATCATCAGTGTTATCAGTCCCAAACTCTAGCCATACATGCCCATCTTCGACATCTACAAGCTGGTACCCTTGATCACCGGATGAGTAATCAACATTACGACCTTCATACGTTTCAATTCGTACACGGGCTAGCCCTTTCCGGAAAAAGATAGCATCGGATTCCTCGCCATATTCGATAACACCAAGGCATGAGCGATATCCATCGTTGGGATCTTCAAGGACCTTGAAAATAATCCCGTCGACCTTAAACTCATGAGCTGCGTCATCCGCGCCAAAGTATTCGAGGGTCAGGCCTTTGAGTGCAGCAAAATGTGTAAACACCTGCCGGCGATACATTTCATGATCTCTTTCCTGATCCCAGTCTTCATTTGCACGATATGAAAAATAGTCTTTCATCTTTTCTCCAACTATAGGCAAAACACCAATACAGTTAAAACATAACACATAACTGTCAGCATTGCTGCACCAGCAATTTCGATCGCAATTTCTTTCTTACTCATAAACTTCCTCTCTAGTCCCACAAGGGCAGACTTTTGTTGTACTCATCTTCTTTTCCGGTGATATCCCGGACTGATCCCTCTGCAACGACAAGTTGTCGACAGCCGGTGTCTTCCTCGGAGTTAAACCACGAATTAGCAAGAATAATTGCATCATATTCATTTGCGGCCCAGACGTCGTTATACCCTCCGCCGACCCAATTAAATGCATAGTGACGAACACGTCCCTCTTCTTCAGATTTAAAGCTAGGGTTCTGATTTGAAATAGCCATTAGCAGACTCCAGGATAAGATGACTCTGGAAAGTCCGGAGCCAAGATAAACAGTTGAACACATGGGGCACCTGGATCTTCAGTAGCCTCATCTTCCCAATATGACCAGCCGGCAAACTCCTTAGTACCAGCCTCACTATCAGCAAAGTAGGTAGGTCCACCACCCACAAAGTCGACTTCACGAGCATCATGGTCAAGCACCTCGAGGCGAGACGGTGCAGCACCAAAAGCCCCAAAGGCAACATCCAAAGCCACAAACGGGACCAGGACGGTACCTCCCCCGTGTCCATCGTCAATATATCTATAATCAGCAAAATCCATTTGTTTCTCCTTGGGAACCATACCCCATCAACATATATATTATACCATAGGCATGGTAGATTTGCACGAAATTGTTAGAATGTCTAGACGTTTTTCCAGAATCCAGCTAATTGTATTATTTGACCACAGAACCTCGACAATCGACTCAGGAATGCTCGAGAATCTGTGATCGGTATACACATCAAACTTAAGAACAACGCCTCTCCCACGATCATCTGTGCTATCGACGTCGTTGATATTTACTAGATCACCGATCCTCAATATTACCCTCAGCTGCCTGCAGATAGCATGCATATTCAGTGGTGACTCGACCGTCGGCCCAGTATACTTGATATCGTGAGCTGGTATTGACGCCAGAGACCTTTGTGGGTTTAACCTCCAAAATCAATCCCGGATTCATATAGTCCCGGGCAGCATTCTCGAATACCCATGCTGATGAGTGGAAGTTAACAAGGTCTCCAGTTTTCATGATCATCTCTCCATCGCGGCTAAGAAGCCAATTTTTCTTGCCGGTTTTTCCTCTGATACTTCGAATCCCATTTCTTCCAGCTTGGATTCGAAGTCATCCTGCTCTTTCGCTGCTTTGATGTATGGCTCTAGGGATACGTTAGCATCAACTACGATAATATTACTCATGTGGTGCTTCCTCCGATAGATACGTGTCGACGTACAATCCAATCCCTACTAACAGAAGTGGAATACCTAGTGCGATATTAAGACTAACTTCCCCACTCTCAACAACGGTATGATAAAAGACCCACATCAGTTTTGCTCCTTAAGCTTATTTAGGGTAACCTTTAAGATCAATGCAGCGACGATGATACCAACAGACGCCCCAATAACAATCCCAATTGATGTAATCATTTCCGCCAGTTGAAAAGCTATAATAGATGCTTCAGCCATTTTCTTTCTCCTTTTGTTCCTGCATTTCTCTTTGAAAATCTATTAATTCATATGGGTTATTCTTACGTATCTTGCTCGGGTTAATGGGATTCCGATATTCGAGCCAGACGGCAAATAGCAATACCATGCTAAAGACAACAATCAACAATCCAACGTTAATCATTGATTACCTCTAAAAGATCTTCCTCAAGATAAAAATACCTGATTGTTCCTTTATGTAAGACATGAACGCATGTCTCTGTTTCTGTAATGCCATATTTTTCGCTAAAGATTGTCTCTCTTTGTTGGATGTTTGTTACGATACCCTCAACCGGAAGCTGCTTAAGTTGTTCTTCCGTTGTACACCCCAGCCTCTCGATACATCGTACCATATCCCCAATCTTGATGTCTTCCTGTTTAATCATCTTTCACCTTAATGAGCTTTTCTTCAAGCTCTTCAATCTCTTTCATAACATCGGCGTATTCTCTAAGCTTTCCGCTTCGCTGCAATTGCACGGCCTCTTTATATTTTTGGCCAATAGCATTCTGAACCCTTTTATTCGGGTCCGGTGTAAAAAATGCCCTTAAAAATCTAATCATTAATCACCTCCAAAAAATCACCATAATGCTGAACCCAGTCTCCATCAACAAGCATGTTCCAAATGCCACCCCATTCATGAGCATCGTCACCGGCATACCCGGTTACTACACCGGTCTTCCCCACCAGCGATGCTTCAGGCTCACGTGGCTCTTCACCTTTCCAACGAGGAGGTGCCGCTACAAACTTTACCAGGTCACCAATCTTTGGACCATATTCTTCATGTATCAATTGTTTGTTCATCTTTGAAACCATCTCTTTTGAGAATCCCATCTGTTTGATTTGTTGTATACTAGTGCCTTGGCTGATCAAGGAACGTAGGTAGATCTGGCGGGCCATGGGGGATCCACACTCACCAGGCAAAACCCTGAAGTCATCCGGCCATCCAAGTTTATCATAAACAATATCATCCTCGGCCTTCACTAAATACCTCCAGCTCTGACTGTCTAAATGTTCGAACACCAAATGGGTATGACACTGAAATATACGTCCATGCATGCCCAGGGCAAACCTCAACGACAAGGCCAAGCCGACCTTGTTCTTCAGGTTCAATCTTTCCCCAGCGTTTCATGACCAATGCGCCCACCTTAACCTTCTCCATGGCTGATTACTTTCTTAACTGCAAATGTATTAATTGACGAGACGCCTTCATTGATATGCATGTTAAATGAATGGTGCGGCTGCCCGTTGTTCCACAATACTTCAACACTTCGAAGTGGGCTATGCCGTTGTTGGGTTGGGTACATATATTCCACATCAAGGATGATACCTCGGTGGCCTGTATTGGCTTCAATCATATCACCGACTTTCACTGATCACCTCTTTTATATTTTTCATTGGTTGACAGCCTTGAGACCCATCAGAAGGGTAGACAAACTCGAGTCCCCACTGGGCCTTATCGACTAGTGTTTTTTCTACCCACCATGTATGGGTTACGATGGCATATTCATCCCTGTAAAATGTCTTGATCAGGTCACCGACTTTCATTAATCACCTCGAGGTAGCGAGTCGCCACCGCTTCGTGGATTACGGTTTGTCCATATGGGTTGGTCCACAGGATTTTTGCCTGAGTAGCCATGGCCATGAGTCTCAACACAATCCCGGTACCTTGCATAGTGTCATACTGGTGTTTGACCAGATCACCCTTTTTCAAAAAGGTCATTTTCATGCTGCCAACTCCCTTGTTGTGTGCTTGCACTTCTTACGCCAGGCGAAACCAGGACAGGAGCATGTTAGAGTATTCCCGTTGATACGCCTAATGGTATATGTGGATCCACTAGATGAGGCCACCTGCCAGGATTCTACCTCACTCTGGGGCTTAACATGTTCGACATATTTATCCGCATTGGCCAGGGTCGTACCATCTGGTACCTCAATCCACTGCCCGGCAACAATATATGTCTTGCCACTCACAACACTCTTTGTAATTGCTGGTGTCATATATACTTTAACTCGGTTAATCATCTGTCTGCCATCCATTCGTATACAAGCCAAAGGGTGGCCCAACCCGCCAATATCCAAACAATCACCCTCAGACCGCCTCGAGGAGTTCACGCTTGATGTACGTTTCCTCACCGGTTTGGGTGCAGAGAATCTTGGCCATCCCCGGAGTTGGGTTACCCCAGCCCAGGCGGACTCGGCATCGAGCTCGAAGGACTTGGTAAGTGCGCCCTCGGCGGAGTGCGACATATCGTGACTGCGGCGGCAGGTGAGTCTCACCGGCGTCGTTCATTCCCTTTGAGGCGTCGCTGTCGTACCAGGCGGCCGTCTCTTCTGGAGTCACAGGCCGGCGGCTCTCTACAATTCCGGCCTCGTCGTTAGCGTAGTTCGAAAGTGGGAAGCGGCGCCCTCCACCTTGGGTAGTTGTGAAGCAAACATCATCATTGAGTTTAACGAGAATACCTTTAGCGAGCTTGGTCATCTTGACTCCTTGGTCATATTGGGTGGGGTTCCTTCCCCAACCTTCAATTATATTATACCATAGGAGGACTAGATTTGCACGCGTTTGTACATATTCCTACATCTTTTCGATAAATTTAAGAAGGCAGTTCGAGCTCGAGCCATCCGACTTGAGGAGAACAACTGCATCTCGAAGGCCAAGATAGCGAATGACCACACCGGCATGTTCACCAACTTGGGCACCAATAACGTCACGGGCATTGGCATGCCACTTGACCTGGTCACCCGGGTTGATAGCTCGCTCCTTTCGAAGCTTTGAGGGTGCCGTTCCTACTCTCTGCATTTTATTTCTTTCTTTTTTAGTGAGTCACCCGAGAATCGAACTCGGAACCAACGGATTAAAAGTCCGGTGCTCTACCTAATTGAGCTAGTGACCCAGGAAGGGTGAGGTTATCAGCCGTGGATTTGGGCGATCTTCCACTGCGGTACCTGGGGTACCCGCCACAACGGGGGATTCATGGTCCCTCTTCCTTCCTGGTGATTCTTTCCCCACCAACAAGTAGATTATATACCAGTAGAGAGCGCTTTACACTAACTTGTTAATATTATTTGCTTTTTTTAGGAAAATAATAGAACCACATGATTATCGCTATCAGCACAATGTTTGACGCATAGTTCATGATTAGCGGTAGACTATATTTTTCGAAGAACACATAGAACATAGCCATCCACTCGCCAATAAACCACATCCATAGGAAGCTGGCACTAATGTCGCTGGTCCGGCGTTCTTTGTAGCTTTTATAGGCTTGAGGAATTGCGCACAACGCCAGCAGTATGCTTCCGGCCCATCCTAGAATGGTCATCATCCATGTGTACTCCTGGCTGTTGTGGCTTGTTTGCCATGTTGTTTATATATTGCTTAATCGAATGAACTGCCACCGTGAACCGTACGAGATGAATATTCATCGCCGCGTCCTGTGTAAGGCATGAGGCCTTCGGGGTTCCAGTGGTATAATCTACCATCACATTGAGTAATGACCTCTAAGGGCCATCCGGATGCCTTGCCTTTGGTATATATAATGTCAACTATAAGCATTGGTTTACCGGCCACTTCGTCGATCCGGAAGATACTTGGTCTTTGTTTAACGAGATCTCCTATTTTCCACATCTTGTGTATCCTTTCAACTTTTATAAAGGCCATTCCTTTATATTTTTATAGTAAACCAGGTAGGTGTATTTTGCACGGGCATGACACATTTTATCGAGTCTTGGGGCATAAGTCTTGGGGCTCCGATGGAGCGACACGTACTTATGTCACATCCGATTGTTTGTCTTCTTCCCCAAGTTTCTTAACTATGCCGCCTATAATTTTCTTTGTTTGTTCCGGGCCGCCTGTCATATGACGCTTGTCTTCATCAATTACCTCATATAATGTGTAATCGTTTCCGCCTGGTTCACATCTGTCACCAACAAAATATACATTATCATAATCCTGAATGTGCTGAAGTGCGTATCGTTTGTCCCAACCAACAGGAAATACATCAATGCTGGTGTTGCCGCCTATAGCATGCTCAATACCTTCAATCTTGAATTCATCTAAATTATCTTTAAGAGCCTTTGATAAAGTCTGGCGAATCTTAAATTTTGCATCTAGCTCTGTAAAAGTTGCACGATCTTCGGGAGTGGCGTCTCTACCTATCATACACCAATTGAGCATGCTTCCCCTATAGGAGATAAAGTTTCCTGATAAAGGTATGTCAACCCCCTCCATTAAATTAACCTGCAAATTAGATATTACCCATACGAGCCGCCTGTATATCTCATCACCTAACTCTGACTTCATATTTGCATCATGGATCTTCTTATACCCAAACCCCGTACTTGTATAGAGCTGGGTACCATTACAAGGCATAATTCTCATAATGCCTGAGTCTTCGTGAAAATCAAATCGATTCAAAAACTCGGCCGCCTGTTCTGAAATATAAGGAAAGGGGCTCCCGGTGACGATTCCTACGTCTGCATATTGTTGTAACGATTCTATATCGTCTAGCATTCCGGGATCCATAGCTTCGCGGGCCGGAGTGAGAGTACCGTCTAAATCAAATAATACTATGTTTTTCATAATCATATTATAATAAGCTCTTTAACCTATTTATAAGCAAATGAAATATTTCATCGCAATTTTGGTTGTTTGGGGTTCTATATCATTTACTAGTGATGCGTATGCAAGGGATGGTCTTTGGATATCCAACAAGCTAACAGTCGGCTATAATCAAATATATATTGCTAGCCAAATCGACATACTTCGCCAGGAGCCTGTGCGGGTAAGAATTGAACACGGATATATTTTCGATCCGCATGACAATATTGAACTAGTACCTAGATACATACTTCAAATCCCAACTCCTGGCCGCCGCCTAGAACATATTATTGGAATTGATCTTAAACTTCGTTTCCCATAAAAAAAGGGAGGGGGTCTCCCCCCTCCCTGGCGCGGACAATCCTGCTTACTTTATTCAGCAGTATTGTTTGTGTTCGTTTCCTTAGCTGGTGTGCCTTCGGTAACGGGCGTGCTACCGTTATTAACATTCCCCACGGCGGGTACAGTATTAACGGTAGCTTCAGGATTAGTTGCAGTAGCTGGTTGTGCAGTGTTATTGGTCACAGACTCGGTAACTGCGTCTGAATTATTGTCGGTTCCAGTGCTGAATACATTAACAGCTGCAACACCCAAGCCAACTACAACGGCTCCTAAAATTAAATAGTTTCTAGTTTTCATATCAAACTCCTTTATCTGATAGCTTGAAATATACTAGCAGAAATATACATGTATAAGATTTTATTCAAATGCCTTATGAGGCTTCTTACTAGCCTGAACCATGAGCTCACAAAAAGCTTTTACTGATGGGTCACTTGGATCCATTCCGCCAGCTTTAAGCCAATTTGGCCAGCTTCCATTAGCACTTCTATTAAGGGTCTCAACACGTACTGGATCTGTACCCTTTGCTACACGCTTGTTTCGAATCTCTTCATGTTGCTGGTACATTTCTACAATATCAGAATTGCCCAGTCCAGCAACCGAGGTTACGATTGCACCGATTCGTTCAAGTTCTGACTTATTCCGGAATCCCTTTCTATTTGGGAGCTTCTTTGATGACATGCCATTCTCCTTTGTTTGACATTTATATTATAGCAATTTAGTTTAAGATGTTCAAGAACCGTCTAAATATCTTCTACCATATTTCTGCACATCACGTGCCGGCAATCTCATAATGGTATCGTCATAAAGGATAGAAGCAATTTTTTCCCATTTATGATACTCAATCAATAATCCTACTAGCCAAGGGCGGTGTTGATCTTCAACACGCTCGTTGGGATCCCACTTATAATAACCGTACGGGGCACGGAACCTGACCATGTCACCCTGCTTCATTCAGCCGGCTCGTACATTCTGCATATCCATATTCGGTATGATCATTAATCTCAGTCATACAATCCATGATGGAATACATACGCTCAGTGTTTGGTTTGACCCACACAAAATACCATGCGGTTGCAATCGATAATACCATCGCAGCAAACAAAACGCTAGAAACAAATTCATCTTTCATAATCATTCTCCAATTTTTTCGACAAAAGAAGTTAAGCCACCGAAGGGCGTAGGTGTACCATTTACTGGTGGAAAGTATTCTTTTCCTACGTCGCGGAACTCTATCGTGCCAGCTAAGATCCTACGGGTACAACGGATCTTATAGCGGTTGCAACCTGATGCACTCACTATTTCTTGGACTACACCTTCGATATAACATGCATGCTTACCTTCCTTGTCACGCATATGATTAAAATCAAATGATCTAACTAGATCTCCTACCCGAATATCCATAGCCGCTCCGTATTGGATTTTTTATTTATATGTCTATTATACAACATGCATGCAGGTTTTGCATATATATGCCAGCTATTTCCAAAATAATTGAATAGCAACTATAGTCATAGCTAGCGCGCAACACATCATAGTCTTAGTCGTTAACATCGATTCGTTTAAGAAATACCATGTAAAAAATGGAAACACCATCCATGACATTGAAAATGCCAGAAACCTGGGGCCCCACAAGCTATCTAGTTCCTGATATGCGATCTTTGTTGCATACCAAAAGCATAGTGACGTTGGGATTGCATATATGCATGCACTCAATATCGGCCTATCTTTCCAGTACTCCCAAACAAACTGCGAATTGATCTCAAACCAAACAAACGTATGCCCTAATGTATAAAGCAGCATCGAGTAAAATAGATTGAGAGTCATACGTCACCTTACTAACTAAAGCTTTCACCACAACCGCATGTTCGGGTTGCTGACGGGTTTATAAACTTAAACCCGGATTGTAATAGGTCTGTAACATAGTCAATGGTAGTTCCAAAAAGATATACTCTACTCTTAGGATCAACTAACAAAGTGATACCTTTGTCTTCATATGCAATGTCATCTTTATTTTTTGTCATCGCAAAGTCAAGCTTATATTGAAATCCGGAACAACCTCCACCTATCACTCCTACCCTGATGGCTATAGCACCTTCAATTTGAGTAATCTGGTCTATAAGTTGCTTTGCTGCTGCGTCTGTTACTGTAATCATATTAATAACCTCTGTTATAAATATGCGCTAGTGTATATGTAATTTTAATGGCAAAAATATTTCTCATCCTTATTCTGTTTGCACCTATACTGACTACATGCAGTCATCGGTGGATTGCGCATCCTCAAAATATTAAGGATTATGAAAAATGTAGGGTCTCAGGCACAGGGCCTCAAATGCTTAAAGTACCCGGGTATGATCGTTCATATATTATGGTATACAATTGTAACGTAATGGATAGGCAGAGAGTGTCAATTGGTATTACAATTTTTCTAGAAGAATGGTCCAAGGTATATGGCCGAAGTGCTCGGCAGGCTATTATTACAAATACTATGAATAATATACTCGTCGAATTTAGTGACATTGATAAAACAGTTAATGGTTATAGTGTCGATGGAAGGTACATAGAAAATGCGGATGTCAAAGGGCTTGCTCACGGGCCTACGCTGGCATGGGTTAAAGCTGTACCCGGCGATCTACTTTGCAAAACTAGTTTTGTGCACGAATTAATGCATTTAGCAATATGGGCAATAAAGGGTACAGACGGTGATCCTGATCATTTAGGCACAAAATATCATGGGTGGACTAATGACAGTATGATTATCATCCAAAATACAAACCAAAGACTCTGTGATCTAGGCATCTAGAATGGGTTATCTTCGCAGTACTGGATTAAGTCCATTATTAGATTAAACGATTCATCAGGCATATCCTTGTAAGATATACCTCCGCATGCGTCCTTTATGACCTTTGGAATATGTGCATATGGATTTCTACCTGCTGGATGTGATGGATGTTCCGGTAAACAACCCTTAAGGGTTTCAGCAGCCCTAATTATACGGGCCCTAATTAACTTACAATTCTCACTATTCATTATCTATTTTATACTTCAATATTTGATAGTACAATTTTTTTAGACCGTCTTAAAAGAGGATATATGAAAAATGTAAGTGTAGCGATATTATTAATGACCATCTTTATATGTTGCGATAGCCCAAAGAAAGGGATTGAAAATATAGGAGGAGAAGATGGCGGCAGAATTATCAGTATAGATGTAGATATTGATGATGAAGGATCTGAGACTGAGGTCAACGAAAATTATCAGTATGCATGTGCCAAGGCATATATACAAATACCGTATGATACAAGAAATCCTGACACTGGTGAAACGTCAACCATAGTATCACACCAGCTGTTATCAGTACCGGTAATGAAATCCATACTGTCAGAAGACAATAGATGGTATGCAATTTCTACAGAATTTAACGTTGATATGCCTGAAGCTAGTAACGCTGGTGATGAGGGAGAAGTATACGCTATCTTAATTCTTGAAGATGAAACAATATTATATGATCAGATTATACTTCCCACACCTGAGCTTACTTGGCAAGTATGTGAACTGCTATATTGTGGGCAAGAAGGGTGCCAGAACCATGAAGGATTCGAACATGAAAACTGGAGCTGTAGTATTACACAAAACAGAAGTACCCAAAGCGATAATCTAAATAAATGCCCATGTATGTTTAATGATGTTGGGTACCCATTTTGTGACGTGCGATATGACAAAGAAACAAAAGAATAAAAAAAAGCTAAACGTTACTGAAGCTAAGGATAAAATCCAAAAAGCTAGAAATGATTCACCTGAGCATGTCGACTGGGCTCTATGTGCTGACACTGTCGATGAATTGCATGTATGGATCAATGAGTTATGTTTAGAAAACCACAAACTTAAGCAGTTACTTGAACATGTAATAGAAAGACTTAGGGAAGACAATGCTCAAACAAAAAAGATTCTTGAAGGACTAGAACCAAAGTTCAAGAATCTTTCTTGATATTCCAAGGATAGCTAGGATTACTAGTATCAATTCCGCGGGCTTCAAACTCTTCCTTTAACCTTTCTAGCCATTGTCTTCCTGCATCACAATCACAGTACACAGATGATACCCTACCGTATCTATATACTTGATGCCTCCCAAACCCATGGCATACCGAACATTCTTTCATTAATTTCTCGTTCCGTTATCTATTCCGTATCAGCTTGGTATAGTTATAATATGGATAAAAAATGAGGTGTATATGCCAGAAATATTTCTGTATTTAATTTGTGGTACGTCATTAATGTTATCAATTGCATCATTATACTTATCACTTTCGTTAACTAAAAGTGTAAAAAATGCACAGCAGAATCTACAGGTATTATTCCAGGTATTGACCCAACCCCACCAAGTTGTATACTCATATGACGAATATGACGAATATAGCGAAGGGTCCATTAACTACCCTATCCCAAGCGGCAGTAAGGTTGTCGACCTATTTAGCCGGCAAGCACTTGAGTGGAATGATGATCTTAATGAGTGGGTACCTAAAGATCCCATCAACGACTAGCGTACTGAGTCGCCAGGATTACCAGTTAAGTTAGCAATAGAGATATGGAACCTTCGTTGAGGTTCTGGGTCACCGGCAGGTGCACCTAATAATGCCATCACTTCCTGTACATAGGCTTTCATCTCATCCTGATTCTGGAGCCATACTACCCATGATCTTTTTCCCTGCGTTTCATCTACTCGCTCTTCAACGGCTGGTTCTAAAATAGCTTGAGGAGCCGAAGGAAACTCCATCGTCTTTAGGATCTTTCGGTACGGTTTAAGTACACTTTGGTGTATGAGCGTTACGTGCAACTTCTCATCTGGGAGCACTATCGCCTCAGGTGGTAATTGATCTGCAAGTATGGAGGTTGAAGCTACAATATTAGCGTTTGGCATTAGCTTAAGCACACCGCTGAATTCTACTTGTTCCATGAGTAAAATACCTCTTACATATTCTCTTAAGACACTTTCTTTTATATTTGTCTTCTTCAGTCTAATCTCTACCGTTGGTGCCCACAACCCACCGGCTGCATTTGCTACCTCATATCCAAGGGCTTCGATACTCTTTGCTTCTTTTGGAAACTGTTGTATGAACTCTTCGGCTCTCATGATAGGTGGTTCAGGCTTAAGATTAAGCCTAAATACTAGCACAAAGGAACCTTCTTCTTTATAGCTTTCGCTGAAAGACAGAAACTCTCCACCCATAGACTTAATGTGATCAAGGATTGGGCCATGATTAGCTTGGATTTTTTCTTCAGCTTGTTTTCTTGCACGCTCTACATCACGGTGCTCGACCTCAAAGATATTAAACAGCGCCACCTTTCCCTTGAGCGGGTCCAGCACTGTATCGAACAGATCCTTGAATTTCTTTTCGTATTGTTGCGCTCGTTGATCGTGCTTAGCACCGGGGTTCAATTCGATGATATCACCATTCTTCATGCTAAGCTGTTCTGGAACGCCAAGGACTAAGTTGCCATCGCTCTTTAGATAGTCGGCAAATATGTCGCCGAATAGATCAAAATCACCGCTGGGTAGTTTAATGCCTGGGAATAAGTCACTCAGTAAGATGTCAGGGTTTGATACGCCAAGTCTGCGGCCGCGATGTTTCATTGAATCTCGAACCTGTTCAGCTTCCATGGTTCCGCCGCCGTGAGACAGCCAGACCAGCTCCATTAGGTACTCTTTTATAAGAGAAGAGAATTTGTCCTTTTCTCCTCTTTCACGCCCAGGGACATTCTCGAGCATATGATGAAGATCGTGAGCCAGATAGTGAGGATTAACGTCAGCGACAAACGATTCTCCACCGGCGGGAACTTCATAAGACTTGGGGTAGATGTACAAAAGATTAATTCCTTCTGGGTTCATCGCATTCTGAATTTGTGGGTATATCTTTCCGATGTTTGCTATGTCGGTAAGTCCGGTCTGCCCCCGGCTCTTGAACCCAGATACTTTACCTTGTATTTCGTTTGGCAGTCTATGCGCCCAACTGAGGTCGTCT
>Ga0163179_10001239_pt1 | contig 18142 bp, 29 predicted proteins | sample AtlANTMetagenome_FD_109643 | JGI IMG/M metagenome (GOLD analysis project Ga0163179, IMG submission 109643) | Marine eukaryotic phytoplankton communities from the Atlantic Ocean - Atlantic ANT 2 Metagenome | ecosystem: Environmental > Aquatic > Marine > Oceanic | place: North Atlantic Ocean... | reverse complement strand
AGAAGTAAAAGAGAAACCTAAAGGTCCTCTCGGTAAACTTAAAGAAGTAGCTGAAGATAAAGAAGAGCAACTAGCTTATCTAGCAACACTAATAAGAGTGGTAGTACTTGTGTGGTCCGCAGGGATCTTAACTTTGAATTATGTTAAAATACCAGGCTATGAACAAGGAGATAAAATTGATCCAACATTTATAGCTTCTGTATTCACAGGAACTTTAGCTACCTTTGGCGTAGCTGCTGGTGGTAAGAAAAAGAATGGTGCTGATGGTGGTAGTGCTAACATATCTAAGAAAGATATGGAGTTTCTTATTGCTAAAGCATCTGAGACTGCTCCTGCTCAAACCATCAGGATTGAATCTGGTCCTGTTAAGATAGTACCTGACTCAACTAAAAGTTAATAAATGATTCTTGAAATTGATCAAGGTCTTTATACTTCTCATATATTTCTCCTACATCTGGTTCAGTCGTTCTAGACTTCCAAAGTTGGCGAAGAATAATTTTCATTTCACCGATTGGCACTTTTACACATGTGTCATCGGTGTTTTTTGATTTCCAGATAGTCATCGTCTAATTCCTTGAATAATTTTTTGGTATGGAACTTGTTTGATTTTATCAATCACATCAGTCTCTACTTTATCAGCAATCTTTTCTATAATATTAACATCTATATGCATGAATGGTGGAATGATTCCTAAAATTCTCAGGAGTCCATCTACGAATAATGCTAAAGTAGTAAATCCGAGAATCATACTAATGACTGTTGCTTCTCTGTTATGTTTTGCCATTGAGGCTTCATCAATACGTCTTGCTTCTTCAACTGCCTCAGCAATCATTGCATCTACTTCGTCTTTTGTATAACATAGAGTTTTAATTTTCTCTTCAGTCATGTATTCTTTATATTTGGTTTATTATGACATACTTGTTCTGTTCTGTCAATTAGAGCTATGTATTATTGCCAATATTCGTCTAGTATATCAAAAGTTTTATTGAGGTATTCGTTTGCCCCATTACATTCCCATTGACCCTTCTCTCCAATCTCACACTTATAGTGTAGTTCTCTCTTGAGTTGCATGAGTCTACTGGTCATAGCAACCTTGTCTAGTCTGCCGTTCATTTTAATCCTCCTTTACAACATACTCACAAGAAAGAGGACTAGCCTTCATCTCAGGCAAGTCCTCTTTTGCTTGTTTAATTGCAGTGTGTATGTCATCAGCATACTCACAGATTTCATAATAATGATTAAGTTGGTCAACATAACCTACTGTGTAGTGAGACATCATAATCTCTCTCCATATTTAAAAGGTATTTATTGCAACTTATTGGTATTATTAGACTTTTATGTTCAAATCATAAAAAGTCTTTCCTTGTATGATGCTCAGGAATTACCTTAGAAATGTTGACAGTTAGTAATCCATCTTGAAATTTAACGTCTTTTACTTCTACATCATCAGACATACGCCAAGATCTATTGAAAGATCTTTGTGCTAAACCTTGATGATAGAATTTATCTTCTTCTTCTTTTGATTCAACCTTTCCTTCTACAATTAATTTACCATGTTCAGTATAGACTTTAACTTCTTTCTTTTTGAATCCTGCTAGTGCAATTTCTAGTCTAGACTCAATGTTGTTTACATGAACAATATTGTAGGGTGGATAATTAGTTGTTGTTGTGTTATAAAACTGATCGAAATAGTTATCCATTCCGAAACTATTCTTTAGAATAGTATCCATCAATTCTGGCAAGTCGGCAGAATGATATTTTGTTATTTTTCCCATAGTTCTCCTTAAATAAGCGAGGGTTAATTTGTGATCCCCGAAGGCAATCACCATTATTTATACCACATATGTCACATTTTGGTATAGGGTAATACACCTTTTTTGGTACGGTAATACCTAAAATATTCTAAGTATAAATACAGCAGGAGTCTCTATCGAAAGATAAAGTAATGAAAAAATTTATACCTATCATAATGCTTTTGATTTCGGCACCCGCTAATGCTGATATCACACACAAGCTTTCTAGCAGTGTGCAATTGACTGTCGATGCAGCTGCTACAAACGTACAGCGCATGGGAAATACATACAGTGTATCTGGTAATAATGTTACCACACAATACACTCCTGATGGTGGATCAGCAACCAACTCAGTTGGTGCTATGACTATCAGTTCAGGCGTTGGATCAGTTCCAGTTTTATCAGCTGTTCAGGCTACTGCTGGAGAAAGTTTCAGCTTTACACAATCCTTTACTCAGGGCGATGCTTTAGTAACATCTGCTCCTAGTGTAGGTGCAGTAAGTGCTTACTCAAATCAGACAAGCACTGCGGTTGGCGTTGCTGGTTCTTTAGCTGGTACTATTGATTCAAGTTCAACAATCGGACTAACTGCTGGAGGCGGTGGTACGAGTGCTGTTGGACAATTTGTTAGTGAAATTAATGTTAATTAAATGATAAATGATTTCCTTGACAACTTGGCGGCAGAACAATATAGGAAAATGCATGTCGAAAACCAACGTTGCGATGTGTGTGATATGCTCTGCCCTTGTAAATGTTCCGACTGCGATTGCCGTTCCAGTGGTCCCTAATTTTACTCAGGGCTCCATGACCAGCCAAACGGTCACGGAAAGCACAGTGACAGAAACTATTAATTCAATTGATTATCGTACAGGATGGGAATACTCGACAACAGGCTCAGGCATAAAGAACAATGGACAACCATTGAATCCGCCTGTAACAACCTCAACAGTGACAGTGACACCTTCGTCAGCAGGAACAGGCACGAATGGTACAACAATAACAGGAAGCGTAACAAGTTCTTACGACAGTTTGGACTTCTCTCAATTAAACAACTTTACGCTAAACAATCCTGGCGAAGCATTTCAATTTACTCAAAGCTACAGTGGCCCTGGCATGACAAATCAAACGGTCATACAAAGAGTAACAACTATAGAAAGCGTAACAAATACAACAAGTACCTTTACTCAATAGCAACTGTAAGTGCTCTTCTATCACCAAACATAGCTTTAGCTGAAGGTGTAGGAGGAGTTAGTGCTACAGCAAATCCAATAGCAAACAGCTCTGGCTCAGTTACGAACCAAGCTATTCAGGTCCTACAGGGCCCATATATTACTAATACATATGGTGGTGGAGTACAATGCCAAGGAAGTACTTTAAATGTTACACCATACTTACAGTTTTCAGATGCTAGAAAACATCCTTGGGAAGACCAGTATTTAGAGCCTCAATATAATACTACAGATATAACAGGTAGAACAATACAACAAACAGTTACGGTAAAAAACTATCCTTGGGAAACATGGTATGATACCCGAACCAAGACAGATGGTAGTAGATGGTTTGAAGATGGTGCTGATATGGACATAACAATGGATGTACCAGCTGGTGATGGTGTACCTGATGCAGTATCAAACGGTCAACTTGAACCAACTTGGTATAAACCAATAAGAACTGACATGAAAGCAAACCAATCATTTAACGTTGGTCTTTCTGCAACTCTATCAATACCATTAAATAAAAAATTAAGAGATCAATGTGAACAGGCTGCAGCAGCACAGATCAATCATCAAGTACAGTTAACATCAAATAAAAGATTAGACTTTGAGTTAGCTCGTCTTAAAAATTGTGGCGAACTAAAAAAGGCGGGTATATATTTTCATCCTGCTTCTCCCTATCATCCAGTTTGTGCTGATGTTATTGTAACAGCTCCAGGCGGTAATGTGATGCCTCATACACATAACTTACCTAAACCAAATTGGGTAGAACCTAATTCTTCTTCTTCAAAGGAGGTAGACCTTTCTTCAAACGGTACTGGTTTGCTTCCAATTCAGATCGGGATAGTCGAACCGTAGGTTTTCCAAACTTCTTTTGAATCTTAGACATACCTTGTTTAATTACAGGTTTAAAAACCCTTAGTAGTAAATCTGCTAGGGGTTTTGCTAGCAATGCAGAGGTTGTAGCAACAACAGCAATGGTTGCTGTAGTAGATACTGCTGGAACACTTGGTAACATTTTCTCTACAGATCCAATATCTTCCCATAAGGTTACACAGATTTTAGCTCCATCAGGATTATTCTTATCTATTTGTAATTCATATCCAGATACTTTTTCTGTTTGTGCAGTATTTGTATCCCCAATTCTCATTGAATTGGGTGGAGGACAGTCTGGATCTTCTGGTTTTTGTTCTGGTGTTTTAGGTGCTTCTGGCGTTTCAAGACCACTTGTATCAGCTTCAATTGGAACACCTTCATCAATTTCTTCTTGTTCTTGATATACAGTTTGCCAAGTTAATTCTCTTGCATCATAGTTTGGTGCAGTAAAGTAAGGAGCTCCAGCATCACATAATGTAGTGGTTGCTTTTGGATCATCATTTACTAGTTGTTTATTTTTATTTCTTTCAAGTAGATTTTCTTTATGAACTGCGACACAGCCTGGTATATTAATTATTGGTTTACCAATAAAAGTAGTTACTGGAACTGTAGGTGGAATTGCCTGAGGAACATTATTAAGCCATATTCTACTGTCAGACACAATGATAGGATTAAACGTACTAACTTCGTTGATTGTTACACCATTGATTCTTATAATTGGGATACGATTTTGTATCTGTGGTATCTGATTAATCGGATCTGGCATGTGCTTGCTTGTGACCTTCCACGATTGCATCAACTATAATTTTCTTTAGTTGTCTGCTTTTCTTTCTTCCAAGACCTACACTTGCATCTATCTTTACTTTAATCCAATAAAGTCCAATAAGAACTAAAGTAAATGGAATTGCATCTTCCCATGAAATTTCGTTCCATGCGTCTACTACATTTAATACTGAGAAATAATCCATTATTTTTTAGGAATTTGAATTTGGTAATCTTTAGGTTGTGGACTTCCTTTTACAGGCCCACTGTTATCAGGCCATCCATTGACCAGTTGTTTATATATTTCTTCAGCAACAACTTTTCTAATTTCTTCTATCTGTGCATCTTGTCTTTTTTGAGGCCCACCAGTTTGTTGGTCGATGACATGATTGCCACCAACCATCGCACCAGTTCCTAATACAGCAACTGCTGTACTAGTAGAAGCGATCTTTTGAATATCCATTTATTTTACTTCTTCAATACAGGCTTCATTTAAGTCTTGAGCCATATTGCCCGCAACTTCAGCACCTTTATTTCCACCGAACATTGCAACCCAACCAGCAGCAACCCATCCTACGAATGGAATACCACTCACAGCAGGTGCAGCAGCTGCTCCGACACTAGTTCCTACTAGACGACCAGTTCCTTCTGCTCCTCCGATTGCTTTGATACATTCTTCAGTTTTAGAACTAATTCCTGTTGATTGTGTATTTTGTAATGTAGCTGGATCTTGCCATGATCTATGATTAGATACAGGCCCACCTTGATTGGTCATACCATCCATTACATATTCCTCAACAACTTGAGTTGTATTGGTTGACAGTCCTAAGAAACCTGCTTTCTTTTTAATATCTTTAGTTATGTGCATAGTTTTAGGATCATTTGCTGTATAGCTGATCTTATATCCACTTTCATCTGATGATATTACATAAGAAGTATATGGTCCTACAGGTGGTTGAACCACAGGGAATTTTGATTCTTGTTGTCTGGTTGCAAGTAGACCTATCATTCCGATATGTGATATCCCAAAGATACCACCAAGTCCTACTCCAACCCATTTAGTCCAGTTCATAATCCCAAATCAATTGGTACTTTTGGTAAATCAGGAGTTGGCATATCCATTGAATCTCCTTCTAGGAGACTTGATCCTAAACCTGATCCGATACTTCCTAATGCTTTTTCTTTGATGTCCTCTATGATGGCATCCTTTTGAACATAAAGATAAACACCACCGCCAATAACGGCAAGAGATACAACGCTAGACGCAATAGCAAGTACATTGACAATTTTCTGCATAACGTTTATAATACATAACATAACTAATCTATATATACAATGGAAAATAGTAAGCTTAAAGAGATTTTTTCCAATTTAAAATCGGTTGTCGAGGATCTTGAAGCAGAAATTTATTCAAATCCAAATGCTTATTTAAAACCTTATGTGCATCCTTGGGATGAACATATGAAAATAGGACTAACTAGTAATGACGATGATGATGGTTATCCTGATTAATTATGTGGTATACTTTATTTTGGACAGTATTGATAATGTATCTTTTGATTCGTATAGGAGTATTTAAAAAATGAATACTCAAGGAATGTCATTTGGGGATGGTACTACAGGCAAAACTCTTGAAGAGCAACGTGCTGCTATCCCACCAATGCAAGTCAATAAAATGAATCTTATATCTGACTCACTTAAGGTAGAGTTAAAACAACTCATCAATGAAGTGTTAGATGAAAGAGAACATCAGAAAAAACTGGAAGGTCCTTATGACTTTCCAGAAAATGAGGACGATGGTTTAGATTATGAAGATGAATGGCTTTATAGAGGAACGTATTAGATTATACAGAATTACACAGTTGCATAAATAACTATGTCATGATATAATGACATTACGTTCACCCTGATACATATTAGGGCGCAAGTAAGCCGACTCGGAACGGATCGTTCATCCTCATGTATAGCATCTTAATGAAATTAGTATTACTCGGTTCTCCACTTAATTGTGTAGAAGCCAATGAGTTGCTATCTTTAGTTGAACCATTTGACCCTAACAGGTTAGAGATGACTAAAGTAATTATTGCACATACTGATCCAGTATGTTTTGAGGACGCAAAAGCCGACTAAAGGAACGGGCCTTAAAATCCAACTACTTTAGGAGCAATCCAATGGCACAAGTCACATACCGTGGAGTTGTTTACGATACAAACAACAAAAAGTCCACAGAGAAAAAAGTCTCTGAATTAACTTACAGAGGCATTAAGCATTCAGCTAAACAAACTGTAAATGCTTAGTCATACGAAGGGGTTTCTACCCCTTCTTTTTTTGTATGAGTAAAAATACATAATTGCGATATGTTACTTTTATGGTCTATTTGTTCATACCAAAATATAAATAATTTCAGAATTAGGGATAGCAAGATGCACCAAAATTCTTAGATCATGTAAACCTTAGTGCGGAGGTAAAATGCACAATATCATTTCACAAAACAAACTGGCATCATGGAATCATAACGACAACCGTTATGCCTATTCAGAAGAAAATAAAATACTAGATGATTACTATGAGTGCATAGTGGAATGTGTGGATGATCAACCAAGCTGCAAACGTATATGTAGGGAGTTACTGATGTAAAGAAAAATTACATTTCTTGGGAGGGGATTAAACCCCTCTTTTTTTATGTGTTGGTTTGTGTGGGAAATTGGACAAGCTGTATAGTTTATGATATACTAAAAACAAAAGACCTTATAAAATAGTATGTTAAAAACGGACACTATGAAAATCTTTCTTGATTCAGCTGATACTAAAGTTTTACACGATGGATATCTAACTGGTCTTATAGACGGCATCACAACAAATCCTACACTTATACGAAAGAGTGGTAGAGATCCAGAAGCTGTTTATCAAGAACTTAAAGACATTGGATACTCAGACATTAGTATGGAAGTTGTGGGAGACAGTGGTGATATGTATGAAGAAGGTAAAAGACTATATTCTAAATTTGGAGAATGTGCAACAATAAAAGTTCCTTGTACTCCTGATGGATTATTTGCTTGTAGAGAACTATCAAAACAATTGATTAAGGTCAATGTAACTCTTATATTCTCACCATCACAAGCAATACTTGCTGCAAAAGCTGGTGCAAAATATGTTTCACCATTTGTCGGTAGAGTTGATGACAATTCATTCGGTGGTTTATGCCTTATAAAAGATATATCAAATGTATACATGAAACAAGGTTGGTATGACACAGATATACTTGCAGCATCTATTCGTAATGTCAGAGATGTAGGTAGAGCATTTGAATATGGTGCGAATATTTGTACGATTCCTCCATCAGTATTTGAGAAGATGTATAATCATGTTCTTACAGATCAAGGATTAGCACAGTTTGATGAAGACTTTAAAATTACTCAAAAAATGATAGGAGGTTAAATGGGATTACCAGACAGATCACAAAAAGTATTTGATAAAGTTGTAGAGTGGGATAGAAATCTTGCTAAAAAATTACAAGATAAATTTAATCTTACTGATTATCAAATGTTATGTATAGCGTTTGCTAAAGGTTTTATTTTAGGAGCAATAGTATTATGACTGAACTACTAGTTCTTTTTGCTACAATGTTAGCAGTTAGTTATGGAATTAAAATATGGAGGCATATTTAATATTATGAACGATTGGAAAGAATGGGGATTATTATCCTCTATCTTAATAGTGGCGGTCATGTGGGTACAAGTACCACAATGGGCAGATGATTGGGCTGTGTGTGCTGTAGATATACCTGATGCAAAATGTCATTGGTATGTCATGTCACCAGATAATACCTTTGGAGAAGGTTTTGATTGGGAAGAAGCACCTTGGTTTGATGTCAATGGTCTTAATGATATAGAACCAATCGGAAAGAAAACAGTAATGGAAAAACTACAAGAAAAACAATGAGTGACAGTGAACAAGTCCTAAAAATTATAGCAAACAATTTAAAAGGAACATTAGAAAAAAAAGAGGGATGTGATTCAGTTGGGAATCAATGGAAACAATATATAATCACATATGATAAAAAAAAGAAGCTTGACAAAGCTTCATAGATAATCTATAATAAAGACAGTTTTGCCATAAACATGAATATACAGGTAATTCAGTTAGTATCTGGAGATCACATACTAGCTGATGTAGAACAGTTAGACGAAGAACCAAATTGTTATCTTAAGGATGCTTATCTTATTAAAGAAGATGGTACTCTTGTAGAGTGGCCTTTGTATTCTACTGAAAGAGGAGCTCTTATATACTCAACACAGATCGTAACAATTTCAGAACCAAATTCAGAGATAGTAAAGAAAATACCTTCATGAATTTTTATACAAACGTACAGCTCGTAGGTAACACGGTTTTATATCGTGGGTATGAGGGTGGAGAGAAAGTGACTCATCGAGATTCATTTTCTCCTACTCTTTTTGTTTCTTCTAAAAAAGAAACCAAATACAAAACTCTTGATGGTAAATGTGTAAAACCAATCAAGTTTGACTCAGTTCGTGATGCTCGTGACTTTGTAAAAAAGTATGATGACATAGATGAATTTGAGGTTTTAGGATATGAAAGATTCTTGTATCAATATATCTCTGATAAGTATCCGCCTGCTGAACTAAAATTTGATATGTCTGTAATGAATATCATTTCTTTGGATATTGAGGTTCAGTCTGAAAATGGATTCCCTGATGTAGAAAGTGCATCGGAAAAATTACTTTGTATTACTATCAAAGATTTTAATACAAAAAAGTTTATTACATGGGGTGTTCGTGAGTATGAAAACAAGCGTGATGATGTTACATACATCTTATGTGAAGATGAACATTATCTTCTATTGAATTTTTTACAATATTGGGTAGAGAATACACCTGATGTAATTACAGGATGGAATGTTTATTTGTATGATATTCCATATCTTGCTAGACGTATCAATCGAGTTTTAAGTGAGAAACATAAAAAGTCTTTATCTCCTTGGAATTTGATTCAAGAAAAAGAGATTTATATTCAAGGTAGAAAGAATCTAGCATATGACATTGCTGGTGTTTCTTGTTTAGATTATCTTGATTTGTATAGAAAGTTCACTTATAGTAATCAAGAGTCTTATAGACTTGATCATATTGCAATGGTCGAACTAGGTGAAAAGAAACTTGATCACTCTGAGTATGAGAACTTCAAAGATTTCTACACACAAGATTGGCAGAAGTTTGTAGACTATAACATCCATGACGTTGAACTTGTTGATCGTATGGAAGACAAGATGAGACTGATTGAATTATGTTTGACGATGGCATATGATGCTAGAGAAAACTATGAGGATGTATATTCACAAGTTAAAACGTGGGATAATATAATATTTAATTTTCTTAGGAAAAAAAATATTGTAGTTCCAGCAAAAATATCACATAAAAAGGAAAGAGCTTATGCGGGGGCCTATGTTAAAGAACCGAAGCCTGGACGCTATGATTGGGTGGTCTCTTTTGACCTTAATAGTCTGTATCCTCATCTCATTATGCAGTACAATATCTCCCCAGAAACCCTCAGAGAGACTCGACATCCCACTGCGAGCGTTGAAGGGATCTTGAATCGAGAGGTATCGATTGATGGAAAGTATGCTGTATGTGCAAATGGTGCTCAATATCGTAAAGACATAAAAGGATTTCTTCCAAAACTTATGTCAGATATGTATAATGATCGTGTCATCTACAAAAAGAAAATGATTACTGCAAAGAAGCAGTATGAAAAAACTCCTACTAAAGCTTTGGAAAAAGAAATTGCTAGATGTAATAACATTCAAATGGCAAAAAAGATTTCTCTTAACTCTGCTTATGGTGCGATTGGTAATGAATACTTTAGGTATTTCAAACTAGCAAATGCTGAAGCGATTACTCTATCTGGTCAAGTTTCGATTCGATGGATAGAGAATCGCATGAACAAATATTTAAACAAAATTTTGAAAACGGAGAACATTGATTATGTTATTGCTTCTGATACCGATTCTATCTACCTTAATCTTGGGCCTTTGGTTCAAACTGTATTCAAGGGGAGAGAGGTCTCTAATGAAAAGATCGTTTCTTTCCTCGATAAGGTGTGTGATCTGGAACTGGAGAAATATATTTCGAGTTCTTACCAAACGTTGGCCGACTATGTAGGTGCTTATGATCAGAAAATGTTCATGAAACGTGAAAACATTGCTGATCGTGGTATCTGGACTGCTAAGAAAAGATACATCTTAAATGTATGGGATAGTGAAGGTGTTCGTTATGAACAACCAAAGATGAAAATCATGGGTCTTGAAACTGCACGTTCCTCGACACCAGCATATTATCGTGATAAACTAAAGAAAGCTTTCAAGATTATTATTGACAAATCAAATGATGATCTTATTTCTTTCATTGATCATGTAAAAAAAGAAACAAAAGAAATGGAGATCGCCGATATTTCATTTCCAAGAGGACTCAATGGATTGGGTAAATACAAATCTAGTTCTGATATGTATACAAAAGGAACTCCAATCCATGTTCGAGGAGCAATCTTATACAACCATCATGTAAAAAGATTGAAACTCACACATAAGTATCCTTACATACAGGAAGGAGAAAAGATTAAATTTGTTTATTTGAAGAAACCAAATCCGATAGGAGAAAATGTTATCGCATATCTTCAAACTTTGCCAAAAGAATTTAATCTACAAAAATACATTGATTACAATTTACAGTTTGAGAAAAGTTTTTTAGAACCATTAAAGAATGTTGTTGAAACAATTGGATGGATGGTTGAAAAGAAAGGCACACTTGAATCATTTTTCGTATAGGAGGTTATTATGTCATTTGTAAAATCAGTTATTAAGGAGATAGACAATGAATTTGCATCAGTTGCCGATGAAGGAATATCAGCAGGGGATTGTAATTCCTTTGTGGATACTGGCGCTTATATCTTTAATGCCCTCGTTAGTGGTAGCATTTTCGGTGGTCTTCCATCCAATAAAATCACAGCACTCGCTGGGGAGTCAAGCACTGGTAAGACTTTCTTTGCCTTATCAATCGTCAAAAATTTTCTACAACAGAATCCAAAAGGAGAGGTAATATACTTTGAATCTGAATCAGCGATTACAAAAAATATGTTGAGTGAACGTGGTATAGATGTCAAACGTCTTGGATTAGTTCCTGTTACTACAGTACAAGAATTTAGAACACAAGCGATTAAGATTGTAGATGAATATACAAAACTTAAACTAGAAGATCGACCACCATTAATGTTTGTATTAGATTCTCTTGGAATGTTATCTACAACAAAAGAAGTTGAGGATGCTTCAGCAGGAAAAGAGACTAGAGATATGACAAGAGCTCAGATAGTCAAATCAATTTTTAGAATCCTATCTCTTAAATTAGGTCAAGCACAGATTCCTCTAATTGTCACAAACCATACATATGATGTAGTGGGGTCATACATGCCAACCAAAGAAATGGGTGGTGGATCAGGACTAAAGTATGCTGCATCGACTATAATATATCTTAGTAAGTCAAAAGAAAAAGATGGTACTGAGGTAGTTGGAAATATTATAAAGTGTAAAACATTCAAATCTAGATTTACAAAAGAAAATGCACAGGTTGCCACTAGATTATTCTATGATGAGAGAGGATTAGATCCTTACTACGGACTTCTAGAATTGGGTGAAAAGTATGAGGTCTTTACAAAAAGTGGAAATCGTTATAATATGGGTGAGAAAAAAGTTTACCCTAAAGAAGTGCTAAAGAACCCAGAAGTTTATTTCACACCAGAAGTTATGCAGGCTTTGGATGAGTGTGCTAAAAAAGAATTTAGTTACGGATCATTTGTATGAAAATAGAAACTAAAATATTATCTCATCTTATATTTGATGAGAAGTATCTCAGAAAAGTTTTGCCTTTTATCAAAGACATTTACTTTGAAGTCTTAACTGAGAAAATTATTTTTCAAGAGATACAACAGTACATGAATAATTATGATGGTTTACCATCAGGAAATATATTACAAATAGAAGTAGAAAAAAGAAAGGATATATCAGAGGAAATATTTAAAGAAGCAGTCGATCTCATACAAAGTTTTCGAGAAGAAAAAGTTGATCAAGAATGGTTATTAGACACAACAGAAAAATGGTGTAAAGAAAGAGCAATCTATCTTGCACTTATGGAAAGTGTAAAACTTGCAGACGGTAGAGATAAGACAAAAAATCGTGAAGCAATTCCTTCTATCCTTTCAGAAGCATTAGGAGTATCTTTCGATGATCACATCGGTCACGACTATTTACAAGATGCTGAGGAACGATTTGAGTTCTATCACAGGAAAGAAGAAAAGATTCCATTCGATTTGGATTTCTTCAACAAGATTACAAAAGGTGGTCTTCCTAACAAAACTCTCAACGTTGCTCTTGCAGGCACTGGCGTGGGTAAGTCTTTGTTCATGTGTCATTGTGCTAGCTCTTGTTTATCACAAGGTAAGAACGTTCTCTATATTACGTTGGAGATGGCTGAAGAAAAGATTGCAGAAAGAATAGATGCTAATCTTTTGGGAGTAAATATCAAAGAACTGCCAGACATACCAAAACAATTATTTGAAACTAAGGTTGGAAAGGTTGCAAAGAAAACACAGGGTACTTTGATTATCAAAGAATATCCAACAGCATCAGCACATGCTGGACATTTCAAAAGTTTATTAAGTGAGTTATCAATCAAGAAAGGATTTGCACCTGATATTATATTCATAGATTATCTCAACATCTGTTCATCATCTCGTTACAAAGGAACCATTGTTAATTCTTATACGTTCGTTAAAGCAATTGCAGAAGAACTTCGTGGTCTTGCTGTCGAAGCAAATGTACCAATTGTTAGTGCTACTCAAACTACTCGTGCTGGTTATGGTTCTAGCGATGTTGACCTTACTGACACTTCAGAATCCTTTGGACTCCCTGCTACTGCTGACCTTATGTTCGCTCTCATATCTACTGAGGAATTGGAAGATATGAATCAGATTATGGTTAAACAATTGAAGAACAGATATAATGATCCTACAATGAATAAGAGATTTGTCATAGGTATTGACAGAGCTAAGATGAGATTGTATAATGTAGAGGTCAGTGCTCAGGGTAATATTATTGACTCGGGCAAAGATAATGATTTAGCTGAATCTCTTGATAAGAAGATCAGAAGTTTTGAAGGATTTAAAGTATGACAATTGACTTTGATAAGTATACTAAATTTGTAGACGCTGTTACGTCTGAAGAAAGTAAGTATGGTGGACATTTTCAAGATCGTTTAAGAGATTTATACTCTAAAGATTTTAATTCACATAGAGCATTAACTGCTGCTCTTGGATTATCTGCTGAAGCGGGTGAGTTTACTGAGATAGTAAAGAAGATACTATTCCAAGGTAAACCAGTTAGTCAAGAGAATTTATTTCACATGAAACGTGAACTGGGTGACATCATGTGGTATTTTATTCAAGCATGTATTACTCTAGACACTTCACCAGAAGAAATTATTGAAATGAATGTGGATAAATTAAAGTCCAGATATCCAGGCGGTGAATTTGATGTTCACTATTCTGAGAATCGGAAGGAAGGAGATTTATGATTAATCTAGCAGCAATAATTGTGATAGTAATTATTTCTACATCATTAATCATACTTTATGTTTATAACCCACATAGATAATCTAAATAGGAGGGAAGACCCTCCTATTTTTATGGCTTCAGACGGTATTGCTACTCAACAACAAGAAAATGCCTCAGCGTATACATTTAAAATGTATATAGAAAAAGGAAAATTGCCTACACTTGGTCAGATTGCAAGCATCTATCCGAGTGTAAATGCCAAATGGATGACAACTTTTACTGAACAGGCAAAATTAATTAAAGGATATGTTAATCAACATAAAGGATATAACTATTCTAGAGATCATGGTATCATGCCTTTTCTAGAAAGTATGGCAAAAACATATTGTGGTGTCGAAGGTGGAGATAGAATATTTGCTACAAAAGATACTTGGAATCCAATGGATATTGTAATGGTAAAAAGATCTGAAGAAAATAGTATCAAAAAAATGATTAAAGAATTGATGACAATTGATGGGCTTACACAAAGAGGTAAGTTGACTCTTTTAAATAGTATCATGTATGAATCTCTTAAATCAAAAGATATGATACCTGTATCATTAAAGAAGATAAATTTAAAATATGGAATTGATATAGAAGAAGAATTAAATACAGGAAATCCAGAACAAAAAGATTGGACAGTTTTAAATCCTAAATGTTTATTGAATATTAAAGATCGAGTTTTTGAGAACTCAGAATTTTCTATGCATTTCCAGTTAGATAAACCACCATCATTTAAAATAAAGGTTCAAGTTAGAAATAGACAGTTAAGTAATCCTAATGGAACTGTACAAACAGAATGTATAAATGAGTCTAAACCAGCTGCAAAGTTAGGAACTGTTCCATCAGATTTAATAGATACATTTTTAACATCGCATCAGTTATCAAAACCTAAATCAATATCTAAACATCCAAATATACCAAAAAATTTTCCTGGCACATGGGATCCATTTATGATTGATTATTGGGTTGGCGTTTATAATAATATTAAAAATAAAAAGATTGGTAGTAAAAGTGTTGATTTTGGTGATCTCACTATTACTGGTACTGGAGCTGATGAAAGTGGAATAGAGAATGTTATTAAGAACGGTGCTGCAAATGAAAGTGCTATTGATAGATCAAACAATGGTAGGTTTAGAAATATATTAGTTGCAATGGAATATGTACAGTTCATGCAAGAATTAACTACTAAGGGTGTACTAAATGATTTTTTAAATATTTTATATTATGGAGCTAAAAAAGCTTACGATCCTTTAAATGGATCATTCGTTAAAATTTTCTAGTTATGGCTAAACAAAATAAACACTTAGAACATTTAGAAGATGATATTCTAAACAATGGTAGTAGTGGAGGAAAGACTTCAGTTGCTTTTCTTAAATCTCTTGGTGACATGTTATCACAAGGAGATAAAACAAAAAGTATTAAAGTAACTACAAAGTGGGATGGCGCTCCAGCAATTATTTGTGGTATTCATCCAGTTTGGAAAGCTTTCTTTGTTGGTAACAAATCTGTATTTAATAAAACTAATCCTAAAATCTGTTGTACACATGATGATGTAGATTTCTTTTATCCAGATAGCGGATTAAATTCAATACTTAAGTCATGTCTAACACACCTTTCTAAGTTACCAATATCAGGAGTTATACAAGGCGATCTTTTGTTTATTGAAAATACTAAAAGTATAGGAACTATTAAAGGACAACGTTCTGTAAAATTTACTCCAAACACTATTACATATACAATACCTTTGAATACAAATCTTGGTCAACGTGTGAATAACTCTAAACTTGGTATTGTTTTTCATACATCATATAGTGGTGATACTATATCAAATATGCAAGCTGGATTTGGTGTAGATGTATCTAGTTATCAGGGAGTTGAAGATGTCTCTGTATTTTCTTCAGACTTTAATGATGCAAGTGGATCAGCTAATTTTACTTCACAAGAAAAAACTAAGTTCAATTCAATTTTAAGTCAAACCACAGGGTCATTAAAACAAGCATCTAAATTTTTAGATGCAATGGCTGGTACAGATAAGTATTCATTTAATATAGTATTCAAACAATTTTTTAATTCTTATATTAGATCTGGTGCAATGATACCACCAGTAAATCAAGTCGTAGGAGATTTTGCAAACTATTATTCTTTTCTTTTAGACAGAGAAATAAATTCTAAAAAATCTGAAGCTGGTCAAAAGAAATGGTTAGCAGTCAAAAATGATGGTTTAAAATTTATTTCTGCAAATCAAAAATCAATTTATTTTACTGCAGCATCATATAAAAATTTAACAGCAGCAAAATTAATGATCATAAGAAAATTAGAATCTGTTAAAGATATTGGAACATTTTTAAAGAAGGGTGCTGGATATTCTGTTACAGCTCCAGAAGGATTTGTTGCGATTAAATCAGGTCAAGCATTAAAATTAGTAGATAGACTTGAATTTTCTGTTGCAAATTTTTCAACTGATAAGGATTGGGATAAATAAATATAAATGTAGAACCAATAGAGACTCATATGAAGTCCTTTAACAATTTCTTTGGTGAAGCTCGGACTAAAGCAGGACTCGAAGCTGAAAAAAAGGGTTTAATACACACAGGTAAAGGTTATTACGCTGATAAGGCTGGCAAAATTGTTGCTAAAGCTGAAGGCGGAACTCGTCTTATTCCATTATCTAAGAAAGAACAGGATAATCTTAACTCTGGTGCTCCTTTAAAAGGCCCACAGTCTGCTGCTGATGCTCAATCTCTTGCCAAAATGGCATCTGATCTACAATCTGTTAAAGATACAGCTGCACCTGAACAACCACCTGAAGAAGAACCAAAAGCAGATGAAAAATCTGATGAGGAAGAGTCACTATTGCCTCGTAATGAAGGTGGTGGAGAAGTTGTAATCACATTTGGTAGATTTAATCCACCACATGTAGGTCATGCAAAGTTAATGGACAAAGTTGCAGATGAAGCATATGCTTCTGGTGCTGACTATATGATATATCCAAGTCATTCAAATGATCCTGAGAAGAATCCTTTAGACTTTGGAACTAAATTGAATGTAATGCAGCATATGTTCCCACATCATGCTGATAGTATTGCAAATGATCCTCAAAATGGAAGAAACATTTTTGATGTTCTTAAAAATCTCTATGGACAAGGATATGATAATGTCAAAATTGTCGTAGGTGATGACCGTGTAAAGGAGTTTTCAAACATAACTTCTAAGTATAACGGTAAAACTTATAACTTTGGCGGTCTTGATGTTGTCAGTGCTGGTGCTAGAGATGCAGACTCAGATGATACTGTAGAAGGTATGTCTGCTTCTAAAATGAGAAAAGCAGCGTCAGATAATGACTATGATGCTTTCAAGAAAGGACTTCCAGAAGATCTTGATAAGGAACAATCAAAGGCAATCTATATGAGATTACGCCGTGCGATGAATCTTGAATCAAAAGAATGGAAACTTGCTCCAAAACTAGACGAATCTGCTTTGAGAGAAGCTTATCGTGCTGGTAATCTTTATAAAGTAGGTGATTTCGTAGAAAATCTTAACACTGGAGTTGTGGGTAGAATCATAACTCGTGGTACAAACTACGTCATCATGATTGATGAAGAGGAAAGAGTATTCCGTAATTGGATTAAAGATATTATGGAAAAAACAATATGGGAGATAGGTACTGACGAGTATCGTGCTGCTGTACAGGCAATGACACCTGGCCAACCAGTTACATCTTTCACAAAAAAGTCAACCCCACTAAATAGTAAAAAACCTAGTAAAAAAGATGGACTTAAATAAGTATTCTTCTTATCTTTCACTTCCACCTTCTAATCTATACAGAGCAGAAAGGTTAGT